>ERZ838516.3500-NODE-3500-length-13891-cov-3.956418_pt1 | contig 13891 bp, 10 predicted proteins | sample MGYA00519910_ERZ838516 | MGnify/ENA primary metagenome ERZ838516 (study PRJEB31850, sample SAMEA3708837) | human gut metagenome | biome: human gut; feature: human-associated habitat; material: faeces | place: China | collected 2014 ... | reverse complement strand
GCTATATTTGCAGTCGGAGCAAGACGAATAGAGCTTGTATTTCAGCGCTTTGAAACTTTCCCGAAACTGTCTTTGCCATTCGGAACAGAGTAACGGGATAGTAACGTAACTCTGGTTTCAGTTGGCTTTTCGATGGCTTCGGTTTGGCTGCGACAGCGCAATCCATTCCTCTCTAAAGCCCTTGTTTACAACCTTCTTGCTCCAATCCGCTCCCATTCTCGTTTTTTATCCTTATCTTTGCCAAATAAAATAAACTGGAAATAATGAACCAAGATACTATTTGCGCCATAGCGACCGCCCAAGGAGGGGCTATTGGATGTATTCGAGTTTCCGGACCGGAAGCTATTGAGATCACATCTCGCATTTTTATCCCCGCCGCTACCAATAAAAAATTAGAGAACGGCAAACCCTATACACTTACTTTTGGGCACATTTATGACGGTCCTGAAATTATAGATGAAGTACTTGTCAGTTTATTTCGCGCACCTCACTCCTATACCGGTGAAAATAGCACAGAAATCACTTGCCATGGTTCAGCCTATATTCTTCAAAAAGTATTACAACTACTTATCAAGAGCGGTTGTCGTATGGCCGCCCCGGGTGAGTATACTCAACGTGCGTTCCTAAATGGGAAAATGGACTTAAGTCAGGCTGAGGCAGTTGCCGATCTAATCGCCTCGTCTTCTGCAGCAACCCATCGTCTTGCCATGAGCCAAATGCGGGGCGGTTTCAGTAAAGAACTTACTGCTTTACGCGATCAATTGCTTCATTTTACCTCACTTATCGAATTGGAATTAGACTTTAGTGATCATGAGGAGCTGGAATTTGCCGACCGTTCCGAGCTTTGCCAACTAGCGAATAACATTGAAAAAGTCATAGCTCGTTTGGTAAATTCATTCAGTGTAGGTAATGCCATTAAAAACGGTGTTCCTGTAGCTATCGTTGGTGAAACGAATGCAGGAAAATCTACGTTACTCAATGTCTTACTTAATGAAGAGAAAGCCATTGTCAGTGATATTCATGGTACTACACGAGATATCATCGAAGATACAGTTAATATAGGTGGAATCACTTTTAGATTTATTGATACGGCAGGTATCCGTGAAACCAGCGATACGATTGAAAGTATCGGTATTGAACGTACCTTCCAAAAATTAGATCAAGCAGAAATCGTTCTTTGGATAATTGACGCTACGGATGCCCAAACTCAAATTACCCAATTAGCCGGTCAACTTCTTCCTCGTTGTGAAAGAAAGCAGCTTATCCTCGTTTACAACAAAGCCGATTTGGTGGATAATATACAAAATAGTATTCCTAATGATTTTCCTGACAATGTAAAATCAATCATCCTATCCGCAAAAAATAGAGAACATATTGAAGAACTTCAACAAATGTTGATAACATCTGCTCATCTTCCTACTGTTACTCAAAATGATGTTATAGTTACCAATGTTCGCCATTATGAAGCGTTAAACAATGCATTGGAATCTATCCACCGAGTGCAGAAAGGTTTGGCGAATAATATTTCTGGGGATTTCGTATCACAAGATATTCGGGAATGTATTTTCCATTTGAGTGATATTGCAGGAGAAGTAACGAATGATATGGTATTACAGAATATATTTCAGCACTTCTGCATCGGAAAATAACCTATAGAAAGCATTGACAATCAAATGATTACGTATTTCAAATCGAAATCAATCAATAGAATAAACAATTATATATCAGCTAATTAGCATCAAATAACAATAATATATAATCTCATTTTTGTTGCTATTTTGTTGCTCGGAAATATTTGAGCAACAAAAGCAACAAATAAATAAAAAGTATGATACATCACTACACCACAATAGATAATCTCGCACTAATTTTGGAGAGTAAACGGATTAGATTCACCCGTCTCGATTTACTTGATGACATTCAAGAAATAAAAGGGCTTGATCATCAAATTTTAAAATTAGACAAATCCATATTTGTTTCTTCCTGGACAGAGGATAATGAAGAGAATATCCCTTTATGGAAAATGTATGCATCCATAACAAATGGAATAAGGATTACTATGCCACAGGACATGTTCCAAAAGCATCTTATTAGTGCATTTGCAGAAAATAATCATGGAATGACAATTGATATGTATTCTCCATTTACTAAAGAAGAAACATTCTATAATGGCAAATATTTGATTATAAATTCTTTCGTAAATAGCGATGCTAACTTCTACAAAAACGTTGAATATATTAACAATTTTGCAGACAAATATAAATCCCTGATTCAAGAATCGGAGAATGGAGTAACAATTGGGTGTATATGGGACTTAGGAAGATATAAAAGTAAAAAATGGGAATTTCAAAAAGAGGTTCGGTTTACGATTTATACAAAAACATTGAATCCTATCTTTAAAAATAGTCCAATGAAGCAATACGATGCAGCCAATATTGGACAATGGTTTGAGAATTCGGATAAATATATTGACGTTCCATTATCTGATGAGGCATTTAAAAATATGACTATTACGCTTGCTCCTTGTGTCACTGACGCACAAAGAGTAATCGTAAAGTCATTAATCCACACATATGGACTACATAATGAATTCAAAGAGAGTGATTTAAGAGATACTATCAGAAAATAAGTTTTTGAAATATTTTTGTTGCTCGTTTGTTGCTCAAGAGAGCATATTTTGCATAATAACAGTTTGTTATACAGCGATATAACTATCTAAATTTCAAATCTTGCATCGCAAATAATAAAAACATATCGCAAAAGTCTCCAAAACATATAACACCATCAAGAAATAGCAATATGCCCATCATCGAAATATCATCACTATCCTACCCAGGAGTAGAAATCTTCAGTACTCTCACCGAAGCACAGTTACGCAATCGTATCGAACCATCCAAAGGTATTTTTATCACAGAAAGTCCTAAAGTTATTTCTGTGGCTCTCAATGGAGGCTATGAACCTTTAGCTCTCTTATGTGAGCGAAAGCATATCACAGGTGATGCTGCAACTATCATTGAACGTTGTGGAAATATTCCGGTCTATACAGGTAAAAGAGAATTGCTTGCTACCTTGACCGGATACACTCTGACCCGTGGTGTTCTTTGCGCTATGCGTCGCCCTAAACCACATAGCATCGAAGAAATATGTCGGGAAGCCCGCCGCATCGTGGTAATAGACGGCGTAGTTGATGCAACCAATATCGGAGCCATTTTCCGTTCTGCAGCTGCTCTTGGCATAGATGCTGTATTGCTCACTCCTACTTCCTGTGATCCGCTCAACCGTCGTGCAGTAAGAGGATCTATGGGGTCAGTCTTTCTGGTACCATGGACTTGGCTGGATACCACCTTTAGCAAACTTCACGATTTAGGATTCCGTACAGCAGCTATGGCACTAACGGATGATTCCATCTCCATCGATAACCCTCTTTTGGCAACCGAACCTAAATTAGCTATTATAATGGGAACTGAAGGAGACGGACTATCATACGAAACGATTGCTAAAGCCGACTATGTAGTACGCATCCCCATGTCACATGATGTCGACTCACTCAATGTGGCAGCAGCCGCTGCCGTAGCTTTTTGGCAACTCCGTGCACCGGATTCCAACAAGTAATAGTATAATTCTCATTTTCCTTCTATCGCAATCTTAATCACCCCTTCCAATCTATTTTCGAAAATATGATATGCCTCTTCAATCTTCCCCAAAGGAAACCGATGTGTAATAAGCGGCGTAGTATCTATCTTTCCTTCCTCAATCAAACGGAGTATTTCGGCGCAGTCGCATCCGTCAACCCCACCTGTTTTGATAGTCAGATTCTTACCATACATATCCGGTAAGGGAAGGAACTGAGGTTTGTCATAAAGGGCTACTACAGTGACGACCGCATTAGGACGAGCACATTCCCATGCCATACGGAAAGTATCTTCAACCCCAGCCACTTCCAACACGACATCAGCACCGCCATGCTCACTGTTTCGAAGCACAAAATCTCTACAATTCTCCGGTATTGTCACCAGCACATCAGGATAATGCTCACGAATAAACCGAATCCTTTCAGAAGACTTTTCACAAACAATAATGCGTTTCGGTTTCTTCAACATCACACAAAGCAAAGTGCATATTCCGGTAGGTTCCGCCCCTATAATAAGTACAGTATCATCTTCAGAAATCTCCGAGATACGAGTCGCCCAAAAACCAGTTGCAAGCACATCGCCTACAAAAAGCGCCTGCTCATCACTCACCGAATCAGGAATACGGTTCAATCCCTGATCGGCATAAGGGACTCTGACATACTCCGCCTGTCCGCCATCAATACGGCATCCTAATGCCCAACCACCATTCACATCCGTACAGTTATTCACATATCCGTGTTGACAGAAAAAGCATTCGCCGCAAAAAGTCTCAACATTTACAGTAACCCTGTCACCCGGTTTGACCGAAATTACACTGCTCCCAACCTATTCAACAACACCCACCATTTCGTGCCCGACCGTTATTCCGGGGACAGCACGCGGCACGCTACCATGTTTAATATGCAAATCACTGGTACAGATACTGCCAAGTGTTACACGAACAATAGCGTCGCGCGAATCTCTCAAATCGGGCGTTGGTTTGTCCAACAGCCCGAATTTTCCATGTTCGATATATGTATATGCAAGCATAGCATCCCTCCTTTATTATCAGTTCCTAATTTTTTTTTTGCGAATATAATCATAACGCACATAATAAAAGAACGATAACACAAAAAACACTACTCTTTATTGCTTGCATTCCACACCAGCAACGCCAATAACACGGACAGCAATGCCGCACCTATCCAGAACCAATTGATATAGGTAAAATCATAGACCTCCACACCATTAACAAACCGCTTATTACCTTCAATCAAGACACCACTCATCACATCCTGCAAACCGGCACCGATATAACTCGCAATACCCACTACACCCAAAGCCGCACCGGAAGCGTTACGGGGAGCAATATCCACGGCCATCAAGCCACCCAGAAAGCAAATCAGCACACCGATACCCAGACCGAAAAGAATCATAGACAAGGCATCCAACCAGAAATGCACTCCCGGAACAAGCAGGAAAAGACAAAGGGAAAAAACATTCATCAATCCGAAAATCAAGGCCGGAATATTACGACGCCCGCAGAAAAAACGGTCAGAGATAACTCCGGAAAACATCGTCCCCACAATGCCGCACACCGAACTGATGGAAATGATAAAGCTCGCGTCCAATGTGGAGTAACCTTTCTCAGCCTGAAGATAGAAAACACCCCAACTGTTAACCGCATAGCGGCTGATATACATGAAAGCACTGCTGAAAGCAAGTATCCAGATGGCAGGATTTCTCAAAACAGACTTCTGGGCACGGTTGAACTCGTCCGTTTCCACAGAATCCACCGCCTTTTTAGCCGCAGGAGCATTGACAGCCGGAAGACCCTTGCTCTGGGGAGTGTCATGAAAGAAACGCCAGACAATCAAAGCGCCAATCAGCCCCACAAGGCCGGCACCGAGAAATCCGTAACGCCATCCGAGTGCGCTGACAATGGAAGCGACGATGATAAAGGTCATTGCCTCACCGATATTATGGCTGGCACTCCAGAAGCCATAGAAAGAGCCACGCTCCTTGTCGGTAAACCAGCGGGACAGACCGACCACACAGGAAGCAGCTCCCATAGACTGAAACCAACCGCTGATACCCCAAAGTACGGCAAACAGGATGAAAGAGTGTACAAAGCCCAAACAAAGGTTCACCAATGCGGTCACCAGCAGACCGGTTGACATGAAGCGGTTGATATTGCTACGGTCCGCAAGGAAACCGTTCGTAAACTTACCGACAGCATAGGTAAAGAATAGGACGGCGCCAATGATACCCAGCTCGGTTTCCGAAAAGACACCTTCATCCACTATCGGTTTCTTCACGACGTTAAGGCTCAGACGGCAAACGTAATACATCCCATAACCCAATGTGGCGGCAAGAAAAGTAGACCATTGCAAACGCTTCAAACGCCGTTTCGGTTCGGACAAAGATTCTTCGTTACAGAGTTTCGGTTGTGAAACCCTGTAAAAGTTTATTATATTCTTCAACATATTTCAAGTAATCCTTACATCTCAATCATGCAGTTTCCTTTTCCGTAAATAGTCCAGCAAGTAGGCCGGCCGGTCAGTTTGAATAATACGGCATCCTAAAATATCGATTAAGTAGCCATAACCTGAGTCCGGATTTTGCAAAGACATATCATCATCATGTCCACCGGCCATTGTGTCCCATAAAGTATTATACCAAATTAAAGAGCGTCCATTCAGAGTAGTTGCAAGTTTTTTAGGAATCAAGTTTGTATCTTTTACAAATAGCAATTCAAAAGCAACCGGAGACATATCTTTAATAAAAGCCTCTATTTGCTTTTCAGATCCAGCAACATCAAGGTCGACAATAGGCATATAAATTACATCTTCCAAATAACTACCAAATTGTTTCTTTACTTCTGCGACTGGTTTTCTCCCTTTCATTATAATTTGTTTAGTAGTTCCGGTTTTCTTCATAAGTTCATAAATCTGATCAAAGTAAAGGTCTGCCTGATCCAAATTTATCATGATTTTTCCTTTAGCATGTAACAATGCTTCTTCCAAAGTCGGCACCTTATGAATAGTACGGATATTACAACCATTTCTCAAATTCAACTTACGAATATCGCTCAATGTATTTTCAGAAACCAATCCTTTTCCGGTAGTAGTACGATCTAGTGTGCGGTCGTGCATAAGAATCAGTTCACCGTCTTTCGTTCTCTTGACATCCAACTCAACAATGTCTACTCCCATTTTAATAGCGTTATCTATTGCCTCCAACGAATTTTCAGGAAAGTTACGCCAATCTCCACGATGAGCCACTACAATCACAGAGCTCGAATCACAGTTTATCAGCTTTTCGCGAATCTGCTCAACATGATTTTGTGCTGAGAGCTGTAATACAACGAAGACAACGTATAATAATGTATATATTCTTTTCATTTCTGCTATTTTTTAAAACCGGGAGGGTCACCTCTCCCGGATGATTTAATAATTATTCAATCGTATAACCCTCATTCTGCCAACCGGTCTTATCATTTACATTCTCAATTTCCGTTTGAGGAATCGGATACAATTGCCGATAAGTAGCTATTCCCGGAAATACAGTAGCCATTTGCCCGGTACGTACAATATCAAACCAACGGTCACATTCTAAAGCCAGTTCCAAACGCCGTTCGTTATAGACAGCTTGACGAAAAGTTTCTTTGGTGGGCAATTCTTCCAATGTCTTTCCCGCAAGGCCAGCATTGGTACGAACTGCATTCAAAGCATCCAATGCTTCCTGTGTAGGGACAGTAGAAAGTTCATTAACGGCTTCTGCATACATCAACATCACTTCGGCACAACGCATCACAGGAAAGTCAGCACTTGTTTCATTATTTGCTGCCGGAGCATTAAATTTACCCGGCCGTTGCCCGCTTCCCGTAGGAGCCACCAGTGCTTTCCGGTTATCATCGCTACTTTCAAATTCAGTTTGCTCCAAAGAGATTATATTACCGTTATCATTATTTCTATATCGATTATTCTGATGAGCAGATTCTCCGACACCACCTTTCAAATACTGGACTGCGAAAATTATATCTTTACTAGTCTTTAAGTTATTAGGAAAAGTTTGAGGCATAGGTACCAAAGACAAGTTTCGCTTGGCATTAATATCAGCAACCACTGGGGTCAATTCATTGACAACTTCTTGATAATTTTTCATATACAAATATACTTTTGCCAACAAAGCATGTGCTGCATAAGATGTAGCACGCCCCCGTTCTGATTCATCCCACACTTCCGGCAAACCTTTAGCAACAATCAGGTCTTTGATTATCAAGTCATAAACCTCGCTAACAGGAGAACGCTTGTTATTACGCGCTTCAGCTACAGTCTGCGTTTTTGTAATAATAGGAACCTCTCCCCATAAACGTATCAAGTTAAAGTAACACAATGCACGTATAAAAGAAGCCTGTCCAGCTATTTGCGTCCTCTGTTCTTCAGTCATTTGCACTTCTTTCGTGTTTTGGAGTACAAGATTACAACGATAAATTGTTTTATATAAAGAAAGCCATGCGCCCGACAAATTGGAATTAGCCGGAGTCTCTGTAAATACCTCTATTTGATAAGTAATACCACCACTGGCACCAGAATTGTCATTCTTAACATTATCACCCCGGACTTCCATTAAAGTCATGAACTTAGAACCATATTGGTCACTTGATTGCAACTCATCATAAATACCGATAATAGCTCCTTCTAATCCCTTTACATCCGTATAAAATGTCTCTTCTGTAGGAAAATCAATAGGTTTCAAATCTATAAAATCATTACAACCGGAAAGAGCAATCGCTGTAAAAATAGATATTATTATTTTTTTCATATTATAGTATTTTTAAGATTAAAACGTGAGGTTAACACCTATAGATGTAGTTCTTGCCAACGGATAAACTCCATAGTCCTCACCATTGGTAGTCACTGCACTACGATTAGAAACTTCAGGATTATAACCTTCATAGTGAGTGAATGTAAATGGATTTTGGAGTGAACAGTAGATACGAGCCGATTTTAAATAAACCTTCTTTATCCAATTTTCAGGTAATGTATATCCTAATGAAATATTCTTGACACGCAAATACGAACCATCCTCTACATGCCAAGTAGATGTCGTCCCATTCTGTCCTTTACTTACGCGATTAGCGCGTACATTCATTCCACTACCCGGATTATCTTCCGACTTCCAACGGTTCAAAGCTCCTTTATAATTATTCATATTTCCCTCGTGATTATAAAAATAGCGACGGGAAAGATTTAAGATTTCATTTCCTTGAACTCCCTGAAATACAATGCCAAAATCAATGCCTTTCCATGCCAACGTTGCGCCAAAGCCATAAGTAAAGTCCGGCATATAATTACCTACAATAGCACGGTCTGTATCAGAAATATCAAGCACTCCGTCACCATTGACATCCTTAAACTTAAAATCTCCCGGTTTGGTATCTGCCAAACCGTAATTTGTCGGAGAATCCAGATAGTGCAAAGTTGCATCTACTTCTTCTTGATTCTTAAAGACTCCCTCTACTACGGGTAAGTAGTAACTACCGATAGGCTCACCTACACGGGTAATAAAATAAGCATTACTCACAGAACCGGAAGATATTATATCCGCATTGCCCGGACCAAGTTCTTTCACTTCGTTGATATTTTTCGAAATATTAAAATATACACTCCAATTAAAATCACCCATCTTCTGATTGGTTGCGATATTGAATTCCACACCTTTGTTATTGACTTTTCCTATATTTTCCAAACGAGTCTGATAACCTGTCATCATCGGTACCGGAACATCCAGCAATAAATCATAAGTATTACTATTGTATAAATCCAATCCTAAAGTCAGACGATTTTTAAATAATGATGCATCAAAGCCGACATTGACCTGGGCTGTTTTCTCCCAATGTAATTCAGGGTTAGGCATACTCTTGGGTGCAGCTCCCTTAACAACATCCGCACTGCTTCCACCCAACACATAACTATAATAAGCTACTTCTCCCTGCGCTCCATAATTAGGAATGCGGAAATTACCCGTCAAACCATAACTTGCACGCAGTTTCAAATCATCAATAAAGGTCAATGACTTCATAAAAGATTCTTCCGTCAGACGCCAGCCCGCTGATACTGAAGGGAACCACCCCCAACGGTTTTCTTTACCAAAACGAGAGGCACCATCTGCACGAAGCGCTCCGGTAAGCATATATTTACCTTTATAATTGTATTGAACTCTGGCAAGACCAGAAAGCAAAGCCCATTCAGAAGCGTTCGTGTTTCCGCGCGTTACAGTGCCGGCATTCAGGGTAGGAATATTGTTTGTTATAAATCCGTTGGCAAAAGCATATGTACTCTCGTCACGCTGATATTGCATAGTCCATCCAGCCAATGCAGAAATAGAGTGTCCTTTAATATCCTTATTATAGGTCATCGTTTGCTCAAACAACCAATTATACATCTTAGCAGTTTTTGCCGTTGCTTCAGGTTCTGACTCCGGGTTACCTTCTGTATTGGCAACAGGAATCGTAGATGGACGAAATGTGTCTTGCGAACTATTATAAATATCTATACCGAAATTGGCACGATACCTCAATTCTGGCATAAAAGCCACTTCTCCATACACATTACCAAAGATACGAGATGCTTTCGTCTCATCCTTTTGTAACAACGCCAATGCTACCGGATTCCATACCTGGGTCTGGCTATTTCCTTTTTTAATAGATCCGTCTTCGAGCGTTGTCTGCGTATCCGGACTCCAAGCATTCTGTGCAAAACAGAAAGAACCGTCAGCATTATAAACAGGAAATATAGGAGCACTGTGTAAAGCTGAAGCAATAATACCACCGCCATCCTTATTATAAGCACCATCAGCATTCACTGCATTCTCTATCGTTACAGACGGATTTAAAGAAAGCCCGAACTTAAAAATTCCTTCAGTTACATCCAAATTAAAACGGGAGCTATATCTCGTAAAATCACTGTTAATAATCACACCATCTTGTGATAAATAATCCACAGAAGCGTAATATTTTACCTTCTGGCTTCCACCAGATACGGAAACAGAATGGTTCTGCATACCCGCCGTACGGAAAATCTCGTCTTGCCAATCAGTATCCACCAATCCCTTTTCACCTCTCAGATAGGGTAAGATTTCAACCGGAACAATCGTATTATAATCATTACCTGTATTTTGTAAACGTATGGCATTGTTATCAGTAATACTAAAACCTAAAGGCTGTTGATTTTGAGCGATACGTTTACGGTTTACAGACTCCATTTTATCCACATAGGTATTATTTCGGGCATCGTTTACCAAATCGGCATATTCGTAAGCATTCAGCATATCTATTTTCTTAGAAACAGTCTGCCAGCCATAATATCCATTATAAGAAACCGTAGCACGTCCTTCCTGGCCTTTCTTAGTAGTAATCAATACTACACCATTAGATCCTCTCGAACCATAAATGGCAGCAGAAGAAGCATCTTTCAATACCTCAATAGACTCTACATCATTCATATTAAAGGTGTTCAGCTGCTCTTGGGCAAGAGGTACCCCGTCTACTACATACAAGGGGGAAGTTCCTGCAGTAATAGTGCCCGTACCACGTACCTTAATTTGTAAAGAAGAACCCGGTGCACCCGTAGATTGTGAAACTTGCACACCCGGCATTTTGCCAACCATTGCTTCAGCCATAGAAGTTACAGGTTGTCCTTTTAAATCACTGGCACGTATACTGGCAATAGCTGTTGTCACATCACGTTTCTTCTGTACACCATATCCTACTACTACAACCTCATCCAATAATTCATTATCCTCCTTCATCATAATTTTATCAAGTCCTTTGCCATTTGCTTTCAGCTCTACCGTCTGATAACCGATATATGAAAAGGCAAGTAGTGCATTTTCCGGTACGTTTATCAAATTATAGTTTCCATCCATATCAGTAATTACACCATTAGCGGTGCCTTTTACCAAGACACTGGCACCAATAATAGGCTCACCATTTTGGTCAACAACTCTTCCCTTGAGGTTTCTCAGTTTTATATCTTTCGAAGTATCTTGTCCGATTTTCTGTTTACCAACAGATATTGTATGATTATCCCTATTGAAATACAATTTTGTCTGCAAAGTAATACGTTCCAAAACATCCTGTAAAGAAACATTTGATACTTTGAGGGTAATACGAGGAGCTGCATTAACGATTTCCTGATCATAGAAGAACTTCAGGCCTGTTTGCATACCCAATTGATTAAAAACATTTTCTGCCGTTTCGTTCTGAACGTTTAATGTTATACTCTTCATTTCTTGCGCTTGTATATAATAACTTGTAAATGAAAAGCATATGAAAAGTAAAAAAGCTAAAAATGAATGTACATTTCCAGATTTCCTTTTAATATTAGGAAGATTATTCATAAATTTGTGCGTTTTAGTAATTAAATAAATTATTTAAAACAAAGGTTTGTAATACGCGATACGTTATTCACACGGGTCGAAACGAATGAATATTTGTCCGGATTACGGAATAGGGGCTTCTCTGAGAGACAGCTCCTATTTTTTTGAATAGATAGCTTAAGTTGATATTATCATTTTTATTGAGGATTAAAGGTTAATATTCACGAAACTTATATATAATACACTCTCACTTCAAGCAGCTGGGGTCTGATTAATATATTTTCACTATTTATATAACAGGACCTCACTTTCTTTCTTTTTATAATGAATGCCACTCGTATATTCAATAGATTGCAATACAGCATCCAAGCTCTTATTGTCATGTTCCCCTGATATAAGATTTTTAAAATCTTGACCTTCGGCAAAAGTAATACGGCAATTATACATACGTTCCAGTTCTTTGGCTACATCACATATCGGAGTACTATTAAATCGCAAACCTCTTTTCCGCCAAACAGCTACACCGCGCTCTTCATGTCTTTTGTTATATTCCCCCGAAACAGTATTTATCAGCACTTGTTCTTTAGCCTTCAGCCGCATCATCGCCTCAGGTAAATCGACTTGTACCTTACCGCTTTCCACATCTACCGAAACAACTTCATCTGAAGAATAAGACTTCACGTTGAAACATGTACCTAATACACGTACATCAAAACGATGAGTATTTACAACAAAAGGTTGTTTTTCATTATGAAACACCCGGAAATACCCCTCACCTTCCAATTCCACCCTACGCTCTTTACCTATAAAATGGTCCGGATAACGAACACGCGAGCAAGAATTCAAAGTTAATTGTGTACCGTCCGGCAGCTGAACCTGTTTACATTCACCATAAGAAGTAGAAGCTTCCCAATAAGTTATTTGTTGTTTATTTATATAATTCAAATAACTGATACTACCCCAAACAAGACAAACCACCGCAGCCGTACTTGCCACCATTAGGGTAACGCGCCGCAACCACATACGCTTCTTATGCTCAATATGTTTTAGTAATAATTGAGCCTCTTTTTTATATTGCTCTCGTTCAAGATCGGTTTGTGATTGTTGTCGGGCCGCTTCTTCCCACACATCATCTGCCAGTTCCTGAAATATCTCAGTATTATATTCTGAAGTCTGTAGTTCGTTCATCAGGTTACGGGCATCTTCCTTAGTATATAGATCATCCAGATAACGGCGAAACAGAGATTTATTATTTTCTTTATTTTCCATAACTCATGGTTTTAGGACATAAGGTTTGTCAAAATTATGTCTTTTATATATGAGTATACACATTAAAAGAAAAGAGCTGGGGTCTGATTAATATTTTTTAAGAATAGAGGTCTTCTGAAAATCATCGATAGAAAGTTAACTCCATATCCACAAGATATTAACTCACTATATTACAATATATTAACATCATTAATACTGTTCTGTTAACTTATTATTGAGGATGATGTTAACTGTCTCACAACTTTCTATAAATTCAAGCATATAAGAAGTAAAATAAGATCGGCACCAACAATAGAATTCTTTTTTAAATATGTGCGTAGTGTCCTTAATGATGTAGAAATAGATTCCTGTACTGTATTAACAGAAATACCCAAACTCTCTGCAATTTCACGATGAGACATTTGTTGTTCTCTGCTCATCTCAAAAATTTCACGCTGCCGGGGCGTTAACTGCTGTAATGCACGAGTTATAAACTGTCGCAAATCATTAACGAGAATCTCATCTTTTGTTTCATTGGTATAATCCACCGCTTGTGAAAAAATTTGTTCTCGCAGCTTATCCTGATTCGCTAAATCACGCAACTGATTCAATATACGATTACGCACAATAGTATACAAATAGGACGA
>ERZ838516.3490-NODE-3490-length-13908-cov-6.193099_pt1 | contig 13908 bp, 10 predicted proteins | sample MGYA00519910_ERZ838516 | MGnify/ENA primary metagenome ERZ838516 (study PRJEB31850, sample SAMEA3708837) | human gut metagenome | biome: human gut; feature: human-associated habitat; material: faeces | place: China | collected 2014 ... | reverse complement strand
GCACAGTTGGCAAAAGAAGATCATTGTGATTTCTTGTCAGATCAGATTGAGAAGCACCGACCAAAGGGAAAATTGAAGGCACTGGCATTTTGCCGCAATGTAACGCATGCGCGTATGATGTGTGAAGCGCTTGGAGAACGATACAAAACGGCATATTTGACTGGACGCAATGATATCGGAGAGCGTATACGTGCATATAATGATCTGCAAGATGACACGAAAGATCTTGAAATTCTATTTACAGTTGATATTTTAAATGAGGGAGTTGATATTCCCGGTGTCAATATGGTTTTATTCCTTAGACCAACGGAATCAACAACAATTTTTATTCAGCAGCTTGGACGAGGATTACGTAAATATCCAAATAAAGAATATGTTACTGTCCTAGATTTTATTGGCAACAGCTATAAGAGAAGTGTGCAGATAGCTTTTGCGCTAGGTTCACTGGCAGAAAACTTTGTAATGGAAAAACGACTTATGGCATCTCTTGTAAAGGATGATTTTACTGCGCTTGGATTAACTGATTATGGCGTAGAGATTCACATTGATGATTTAAGTAAAGAAGAAATTTTAGCTTATATCGATAAGGAAAATTTCAACGCAATTAAGTATCTGAAGCAGGATTATTGGAATTTTAAAAAATATATTGACGCAGAATTTTATCCGAAGCATGTCGATTATATCAATAACGATTGTGCTCCTGACTTGATTCGTTTCATGAGTGTAAAAACGCAAAACAGAAAAAACTGCAGCTATTACAACTTTCTTAAGGGTATCGGAGAAGAAAATCTTCCACTATTTACAGAGAGACAAATAGCGTTTGTCAATTATTTATCTGGTCTTTTGCCACTTGTGAGGGTTCATGAATACCAAATTGTAAAATATCTGCTTACTGGTCAGAAAACTTATCAGGAATTAGAAACATATTTGAAAGAGACAATACCTGAATTTGCCGAAGAACAGTTGAATCATGCTTTGAAATATTTACAATTTACAAAGTGTGATGAATCGGATAATAACATTGCTCTTGATGTTGCGATTGATGATCAGTTTTTGGAATACATAGAAGATTTAATCGAATATGGACTGACAAGATATATGATTGATATTGGAAGTGAGACAGGATTTAAGCTATGGCAGACATATCGCATGGATCAGGTACAACTAAAGCTTTTGAAAAATCCAGCAAATAATCAGGTTGGAACTTACTACTATGATGATTATGTCGTAATATTTGCATCTTTGAAAAAAGATCTCGATGAAGCGGATAAGCTAAATTATAAAGATAAGTTTCTCCAGTCCGACTTGTTTCAGTGGGAAAGTATGAATAGCCTTCCACAATCTCATTTGGAAAAGCTTATTCATAGTAAATTTGCCTATGTATTTATCCGAAAAGTAACAAGTGAGAATGGTCTTGTATTGCCGTTCACATATGTTGGAAAGGGAAAGCTTACAAATCCACGAAAGACAAGCGGTGGCAATGGAACGTATCTTTTTGATATTCAGATGGAAAATATGTTGCCAGAGTACTTACAGTATGATTTTGGATTAACAAAGGAGTAAGATAGGAGGTACAGTATGCCATTACAAATTATTCGCAACGATATAACAAAATTAAAAGTAGATGCAATCGTTAATGCTGCAAACAGTTCTCTGCTTGGCGGAGGCGGAGTGGATGGCTGTATTCATAGGGCAGCAGGTCCAGAGCTTCTTTCAGAATGCAGAACATTAAATGGGTGCGAAACAGGAAGTGCAAAAATTACAAGAGGGTATAAGCTTCCTTGCAAGTATGTGATCCATGCCGTTGGTCCGCGCTGGCAGGGTGGAAAATATCATGAAAAGGAACTTTTGGAATCCTGCTATCGCACATCACTGGAACTTGCAAAAAAATACGAGTGCGAATCTGTTGCGTTTCCATTGATTTCGTCTGGAATATACGGCTACCCCAAAGATCAGGCATTAAAAGTGGCTGTAGATACAATTCAAGCTTTCTTATTGGAACAAGAGCTAAAAGTATATCTTGTCATTTTTGATCGTAATTCGTATCAGATCAGCGAAAAACTATTTGATGATATTGCTTCTTATATAGATGATTGCTATGTAGAAGAACATGTTGATCGGGCAGCGGAAGAGGCAAGGTATCTTGCGACTGAGGAAGAGATAACTAGTGAGGAAGACGTTTTTCTAAAGGCAGTATATCCTGGAAAAAAGAAAACATTAGAGGAAGCGCTGAGGCAGCTTGATGAGAGTTTTTCGCAAATGCTTCTGCGAAAGATTGATGAGAGTGGAATGACAGACGCTCAGTGCTATAAGAAAGCAAACATTGATCGAAAATTGTTTTCTAAGATTCGCTCCGATAAGTTTTATAAGCCGTCCAAGACAACAGTTCTAGCATTTGCACTAGCGCTGGAATTGCCTCTTTCAGAGATGCAGGACATGCTTCAAAAAGCAGGTTTTGCGCTTTCTCATTCAAGCAAATTTGACATTATTGTGGAGTATTTTGTGGAACAGGGCAACTATAATGTCTACGAGATTAATGAGGCATTGTTTGCCTTTGACCAGAGCCTAATTGGTGGATAACAAATATATTAAGTGGTATTATAAAATTTGAAAATGTCGCTTCTCATGCGACCATTCCAATAAAAGAAAATGTTATCATGTGGCTGTGAGGTAAAAAACCAAGCAGCCATTTTTATGTAATTAAAATACGCCCAAGTGGCGAGATAATTGGGAGGATAGGCACATGAGAAAGGATTTGACAGAACTTGTTTTTATTATTGACCGCAGCGGTTCCATGAGTGGATTAGAGAGAGATACCATTGGTGGATTTAATTCAATGATTAGAAAGCAGAAACAGGCAGAGGGCGAAGCATTGATCTCAACTGTTTTGTTTGACAATGTGAGCGAGGTCTTGCATGATCGCGTAAATGTGAAGGATATTCAGCCAATGACAGAACACGACTATACGGTACGAGGAACAACAGCTTTATTAGATGCAATTGGCGGAGCAATTTATCATATTGGAAATGTCCACAAGTATGCACGCCAAGAAGATGTACCAGAGCACACCATGTTTGTAATCACGACAGATGGAATGGAGAATGCCAGCCGGTATTACAGTAGCGAAAAAGTCAAGAAAATGATCGAGCGCCAGAAGGTAAAGTATGGCTGGGAATTTCTTTTCCTGGGAGCAAATATTGATGCAGTAGAAACAGCAAGTCACTTTGGCATAGGAGCAGACCGTGCAGTCAACTATAACTGCGACAGCGAGGGAACAGCATTAAACTACGAAGTAGTCAGTGATGCAATTTGTTCCGTAAGATGCAGTGCACCGTTAAAGTCAGACTGGAAGAAACGGATAGACGAGGACTATAAGAAGAGGGGGAGAAAGAAGTGATTTGATCTGGAAATTGAAGAGCCTTTCTTGTATAATGGTAACTATTCAAAGCCATGCAAAATTGTGTTTTGTGAGGGAACTAAATAATTACCGCATAAAAATAGGAGATTCATCATGAATGTTAAAATAATACGCTCAAACAGAAAGACGCTAGCAATCCAGATAAATCCAGATTTATCAGTGACAGTGCGAGCACCAATGTATGCGCCTCAAAGCGATATTGAGCGTATTTTAAGAGAGAAAGAAGGCTGGATACAAAAGCATATCGAGAAAATCAGAGAGCAGGAAGCAAAAAGGAAGAAAACGCAGGGAGAGAAAGATGAATATGGCGAGTCTGTGGAAAGTGAGTATTTGACAAATGAGGAGATAAAAAAACTTGCAGACAAAGCCTTGCAGCACATTCCGAAGCGAGTAAGCTATTATGCAAAGCAGATCGGTGTTACATATGGAAAAATAACAATTCGCAATCAAAAGACAAGATGGGGAAGCTGTAGCAACAAAGGAAATCTTAATTTTAATTGCTTGCTAATGCTGACACCATCAGAAGTAATTGACTATGTTATCGTGCATGAGCTATGCCATCGAAAAGAAATGAATCATTCAGGGGCATTTTGGGCAGAGGTAGAGAAGGTACTTCCTGACTATAAAGAGCAGGTCAAGTGGCTGAAAGAGAATGGGGGACAGATAATAGGGAGGATGAAATAAATAAGGCAGGCAATATAAGAAAGTAAGAAGCGGCAGCTGCGAGAGCAGGGGCCGCTTTTCCATTTCATTTTAAAACAAAATGAACGAAAGAACAAACTAAAACAAGCCAAAATTCAACAAAATTCTTCCTTTGAGTAAGCAAATTATATTGCAAATTCAATTTTAAAATTGTATACTTGATGAAGTAGTGATTTTATGGAAAAATATGGAGTATTGTATTAAAATCATATACAAAATTATTCTTGAAATTTTAGATTTAATCATTAGCAAATGGAATACGAAGGAGAAAGCAAATGAGCAGGGTGATGTCAGAATATGAAGTGGAAAGTCTTTTTATTGAGCGATTAGAGAGCATCGGTTACAAGTTCATAAAGCTCGACAACTATGATGATGTGCTTGATAATTTTCGCGAACAGCTCGCAAAGTTCAATGCAAAGAAATTGGAAGAGAAACAGCATGCTGCATCATTTTCAGATGCTGAGTTCAATCGCATTATGATCCATGTCGATAATCATTCTGTGTACGAATCTGCAAAGATATTAAGAGATAAATATGTGTTACAATTGGATAATGGAGAATCCGTGTACATTGATTTTTTCTCAGGCGATATAGATAGAAATATTTATCAGGTGACACATCAGGTCACAATGGATAAAGCACATAAAGCAGATGTCGTGTATAAAAATCGTTATGATGTAACAATTCTTATCAATGGTTTACCGCTTGTGCAGATTGAATTGAAACGTCCAGGTGTGGAAATCAATGAGGCAATTAACCAGATTAACAGGTATCGTAAATTCAGTTTCAAAGGTATTTTCAGATATTTGCAGTTGTTTGTGGTTAGCAATTCGGTACAGACGAAGTATTTCTGTAACGAAAATGAAATGATAGATGGACAGTATAGTCCAATCTTGAAATCTCTTGTGTTTTTCTGGACAGATGAAAAGAATACCCGTATTAACGATTTAAATACCTTTACAGGTGAATTTTTCCGCAAATCTGCCATTACAGAGATATTGGATAAATATATGGTCATTAAGACCACAGAACCTGTATTGATGGTTATGAGACCATATCAGATTTATGCTGTAAAGGCGGCAAAGAAGCGTGTATTAGAGGTAAATCAGGATGGCTATGTATTTGCCTGTACAGGTTCAGGAAAGACGTTGACATCATTCAAACTGGCTCAGCTTTTGCGTGATGAATCAATAGTAGATTTGGTCGTATTCCTGATTGATCGGAAAGATCTGGATGATCAGACCGTTGATGAATATAACAGTTTTGAGAAAGACTGTGTAGATAATACAGATAGTACTGCTGTACTTATCGGTATGCTGAAATCATCTGAGAAAAAGATGATTGTTACAACGATTCAGAAGATGGCAAATGCTGTCAAGAATCAGAAATATGCAGCTGTAATGGATGCATATAAGAATAAAAAGGTTGTATTTATCATTGATGAATGCCATCGCTCTCAGTTTGGAAAAATGCATGGCCAGATAAAAAAGCATTTTGAAAGAGCAAATTATATCGGATTTACTGGAACACCTATTTTTGAGAAAAACAAGGGTGCGGACGGTCGCACGACGGCGGATGTGTTCTATGCAGGAGATAAGTTAGATTCATGCTTACATAGATACATGATTAAAGATGCGATTGCAGACGGTAACGTGCTTCGATTTTCCGTAGAGTACCAGCGCACCATCTTTGCAAGAAATCTTGCTAAGGGTATTGACCCAGAACAGCTAGACGATCCAGAATATTGTAAGCGTCATAAGATTGATATGGAACCGCTGTATCATGATGATGAACGTATTGCCAGCATTGCAAAACATATTTTTGAGCATCATGAGCAGCATGTGCATCCACAGGGCAAGGATATTTATACAGCATTGTTTGCAGTAGATAAGATCCAGACGCTTGGCAAGTATTATGATGCGTTCAAGAAATTGAATGATGAAGCTCCTACAGATAAAAGATTAAAAGTTGCAGCAATCTTTTCTTATGATGCAAATGAAGATATGGACGATGGTGCAGATGAACATTCACAGGAGCTTCTTGATCGCTGTATGCGAGATTATAATGCTTTATATGGTACAGCATTTATGATTGATACATTTGATGCATATAGAAAAGATATTGCAAAGAGATTAAAACAAAAGGATTTACCACAGGTTGATATTCTATTGGTAGTTAATATGTTTCTGACTGGATTTGATGCAAAGCCATTAAATACACTGTATTTGGATAAGAATCTTATCTGGCATTCACTTGTGCAGGCATATAGTCGTACAAATCGTGTAGATAAAGTGACAAAACAGTTTGGACAGATTGTATCGTACAGAAATATCAAGCAGTGGCAGGATGATGCTCTGACTCTGTTCTCAGGGGATGGAGATCCAAATGAATATCTGCTTGAAAATTATGAGTATTATGTGAATCAGTGGATAAATCAGGAACCAATATTGCGGAAGATTACAGTAGATGTAGATGCAGCTGGTCAGCTCAAATCAGAAGATGAAATTCGTATGTTTATTATTGCGTTTCGTTCCATGGCAAAGACTCTTGCAACATTGAAGACATTTTCTAAGTTTGACTGGGATGATCTGGCGGTTGTGATGGATGAAAATGAATATGAAGGATTTAAAAGCTGGTATCTGTATTACAGGGATCAGACACATAATCCAAATCCGAAAGTACCTGTGCCGGTAGATGTGGATTTTGATATTGAACTTGTTCGAACAGACCGTATTAATGTTGTATACATCTTAAATTTGCTGAAAAATGCGAATACGTGCGACAAATCAGAGGAAGAAAAGCAGCAGGATGTTGATTTAATTTTGCGTGAGATGGAGCGTTCTGACAATGAATCTTTACGATTAAAGAAAGAGGTCATGAGACAATTCATTTTGACCAGATTTTATGATTTGCCAGAGGATGCAGATATAATGGAAGCATTTACACAGTTTGAGAAAGAACAGATGAAGGCTGATATGGAAGAATTTGCATTCAGTAATAAGATTGATTATAGCATTGTATCAGAGTTATTTACGGAATATGTGTTCCACAACACGATTTCAGATGATGATATTCGTAAGAGGCTGACAGCATATAAGATAGGGCTTTTGAAAATGACGAAGCTGACAAAATTAGTGAAGTCATTTGTGGAAGATACCTATAACAAATATAAAGCAGAGGGAGAATAATTATGGTAAGTACAAATATATATCAGGCACAGGCCAATGAGCTTTCTCAGAAGCTCTGGGCAATTGCCAATGAGTTACGAGGACAAATGGATGCTAGTGAGTTCAAAAATTATATTTTGGGAGTAATATTCTATCGTTATCTGTCAGAGCGTACAGAAATGTACATGGCAGAAATCCTTAAAAATGATGGCGTAACATATGAAGAAGCGTTTAAAGATGACGAGTACAGACCTGTCGTAGAAGAATGGTCGTTATCTAAACTGGGATATGTTATTAAGCCGGAAAATTTGTTCCGTAATTTGATTCGCAAGATTACTAAATTTGATAATGATGCAGATAAATTTAGTGTGGAAGATTTTGAAAAAGCAATCAATGACCTTGTAGGTTCTACAATGGGTTATGAATCTAACAAAGCATTTGATGGATTATTTAATGATATGCGTTTACAGGATGCACGTCTTGGTGAGACAGTAGCAGATCGTACCGATATGATTGGTCGCGTTATGGTTAAGGTATCAGACATTGATTTTGATTTGCAGGATTCTCAGTTTGATGTGTTGGGAACAGCGTATATGATTTTAATTGGTTTGTTTGCTTCAGATGCTGGAAAGAAAGGTGGAGAGTTCTTTACACCTGCTGGACCGAGTAGACTTTGTGCGACACTTGCATCCCTTGGACTGGACGAGGCAAAGACTGTCGGTGATTGCACCTGCGGATCTGCATCTATGTTGTTGGAAGTTCAGAAGCATTTGACTACACATAAAGTTGGCCATTTCTACGGACAGGAGCTGAACGCTACAACATACAACTTATCAAGAATGAATATGATTATGCATGGTGTAGACTGGCAAAATTTTGACATTTATAAAGGTGATACACTAAAAGATGATAAGTATGGTGATGATTTGAAATTGACCGTACAGGTTTGCAATCCACCGTATAGTTTGAAGTGGTCTGCTGATAAAAAATTTGAAGACGATCCACGATATAGTGGAGCTGGAAAGTTGGCTCCAAAGTCTGCTGCTGATCTCGCCTTCGTTGAGCATATGATTTATCATATGGATGATTCCGATGGTCGTGTAGCTGTACTGTTACCACATGGTGTATTATTCCGTGGCGGTGCAGAAGAGACAATTAGAAAATACATTATAAAAGATCTGAACCGTTTGGATGCCGTTATTGGATTACCAGCAAATTTGTTTCATGGTACGGGAATCCCAGTATGCGTATTGGTATTGAGAAGTAATAGAAACGGTAATTCAGGTAATGTTTTGTTCATTGATGCCTCTAAAGACTTCAAAGCAGGAAAAAATCAGAATATCTTAGAGCAAGAGCATATTGATAAGATTGTAGATGCGTATGCAAAGCGTGTGGATATAGATAAATTTGCTCATGTGGCAGATATGAGTGAGATTATCGAGAATGGCTATAATCTGAATATTCCGAGATATGTTGACACATTCGAGGAAGAAGAGCCAGTGGATTTAGAGGCTGTAGTAAAAGAGATTGAGGATTGTGACAAAGAAATTCTTCAGACCGAGGAGGTATTAAAAGGGTACTTTGATCAGTTAGGACTTCATTTCCCGGAAATTCGAGGTGGCAAATGATGAAAGAAAAAGAAATGAAAAGAGTACCTAAGTTAAGATTTCCAGAATTTACGGATGATTGGGAACAGCGTAAGGTTGGAGAAGTAACAAAAGAGTTATTAGATTATGATAATTTTAGTTCTGGATTGCCGTTGTTGACTTCATCAAGAAGTGGATTAATGTATCAATCAGAGTATCGTGGAAATGCTACAACTGAAAATGAAAATACGTTATTTAGTGTAGTTCCTTTGAATGCTTGTACGTATAGACATATGAGTGATGATAGCACATTCCATTTGAATATAAATACTCTTGAAAAAGGCTTAGTTAGCAAGGAATATCCTGTTTTTCAGGAAAATGAAAGTAACTTAAAATTTATAGTTCAGTATATAAATTCAAGCAATTCTTTTACTAAATTTTGTACAGAACAAAAGAAGGGTGGAACCAGAACAAGACTTTATTATAAAACACTTTGCGAATATAAGTTGATGATGCCATCTATTAAAGAACAGAATAAGACTGCCAATTTTTTTGATACTCTCGACCACCTTATCACCCTTCATCAGCGTAAGCTTGAAAAATTGAAAGAGTTAAAAAAAGGTCTGGTGCAGAAACTATTCAGTCAGGAAGTGAGGTTTAAAGCAGATGATGGAAGTGATTATCCTAATTGGAAAACAAAAAAAATTGGCGATGTTTGTACACAAATAAAAGAAACAATCGACCCAATGGCTAATCCGAAAAAGTTATTTGTAGAATATAGTATGCCAGCTTTTGATAATGAAATGAAACCAGAGGTTGTATATGGCAATACTATGAATAGTATTCGTAAAGTAATTGGAAGTCCGTGTGTGTTAATTAACAAATTGAATGTGAGGAAAAGAAGAATTTGGAATATTGTCAATCCAGAAGACAACGCTGTTTGTTCAGCAGAATTTGTACCATTGACTTCTGAAGTAATGAACCTTTCATTTGTTGCATATTTTGCATTGACTGATTGGTTTACACGGTATTTGTTAGAGTGTTCAACAGGTTCTTCAAATAGTCAAAAAAGAGTTACGCCAGATGTAATTTTAAATATAAAAATGCCAATTCCTTGCCTTGCAGAACAGCAGAAAATTGTTGATTGTCTTTCATCATTAGATCATGTAATCGAGAAGCAGAAAGTAACATTAGCTGCATGGAAAGAACTGAAAAAAGGTCTGTTGCAGCAGATGTTTGTGTAAGAAACATTGGACAAATTATAGGTGAGCAGGTGATGTACAAAGTTTTGTATGTTGCCTGTTTTAATATAGTGGCGTATATTACTAGGAAATTTTACAAAAGGGAAGCGGAAAATTTGGCTGTCTCCTTTTTAATCACTTTATTAGTGTATACAGTATACATCAATCTTCGTCTGTTAAACAGTTGACTAAGAATGTCAAAATCAATATAATGATTTTATACGTAATAGAGGTTAAATAGAATTAAAACAAATTGGAGGAGGACGTATTATGGGGGGACACTTTACCGATAAAAAGAACACGAACTTCAAGAAAGCAAGTAGTTTATCCAGAGCTATCCGATGAGTAGATGTATTTTGTGAAAAAGGCAGTAGAAGGGAATAAAGAAAATTAGAATTATTATAAAATAAAATGGAGGGAGAGGTAAGAAAATGACAAATAATAAAATAACGCAATATATTGAACACTATATTGAAAAAGATAAGACCCAAAATGCAATTATGCTTTCTGGCGACTGGGGAATAGGAAAAAGTCATTATATTCAACATGAACTTGTTCCGTTTCTTCAAACAAAGAAAAATGTTCAGTGTGTAGTAATATCATTATATGGAATGAATAATGTTGCTGAGATTAGTAAAAGCGTTTATCTGGAGTTAAGAGCAAAAAAATTACAATCCCAAAATGAGATTACTGCGACTGGTAAAATGATGGCAAAAACAGTTTGGAAAGGTATTACAAGTTGTTTTGGAATTGATTTGAGTTGTTCAGAAGAAGACATGCAGAAGATTTATGAGTCCGTTAATTTGTCAGGAAAACTAATTATTATAGAAGATATAGAACGCACTCAGATAAATATATTGGAATTGCTGGGGTATGTTAATAGCTTAGTTGAACAGGATAGAATTAAAGTATTGTTGGTTGTAAATGAGAAAGAACTTATTGAATATGTATCAAATGATAATGACGTTTTGAGTAAAAAAAAGACTGCGGAGGATTCTTTGGACGTTGCTAGATCTAGAGCTTATACGGAAAAAACACAAAAATACTTTGCTGTAAAAGAAAAAACTATAAGAGATACTTTACAATTTGAAGGAGATTTTAAGTCAGCTGTGAAGTCTATTATTTTAAATTACAAGGACTCACTTTTAAGTAAATTTGCAGATGAAAGTCATGTACAAGATATTTGCCAATTATTATGGATTTATAAGAGTAATAATTTGCGCTCGTTTATTTTTGCATGTCAAAAGACCGTTGATATTTTTGAAAAATTGCCGGAAAGTTATGATGATGATTTCAATCAATGCATATTTTATGGCATTATTATTTTTTCACTTCGTTTAAAATCGGGAAAAATTATGCATTGGGATGGAGAAGAAAATTATTCTGTTAATTTAGGCAATGAAAGAGCACCACTTTTTAAATTTTGCTATGAGTATATTATATGGCAAAGCTTGGATATTGCAAAAATACCGGCGGCAAATGAGGCTTTTCAGCAAAAAAAATTATATGATGAACGTAAAAGTAATAATGATCCAGATCTGCTAGTTTTATCTGCTTATTATAGGCATTATGAAGAAGATGTTAAAAATGCAGTTCAATCTATTACTAGAAGATTGGAAAATATAAGTGATATTTCTTTCTATGATTATGGAGCAATTGCTGTGTATTTAATAATGGTGAAGGATGCTTTGGAATTTGATATAGAAGAAGCGAAGAAACGATTGGTTAGTAATTTGGAGAGACGGGGAGAAAAATTAAAATTAGAATATATTTTTAGAATTATACCTGGGGAAGAAAATAAGTCTGCTCGAAAAGAATATGAAGAACTTAGAAAACAAATGGAAAATGCTTTGAAAAAAAATATGCAAAGTATACCAGAATTTGAGTATTTACCAGAGCATGCAAGGAGCTTTTACTCATATGTTTCTAAAAATGTGGATTTATTCTATAAACAAGGCGGCTTTGCGAAAAAATTAGATATTCCGCGGCTTGCCAGTATGTTTGCAAAAAGTTCGCCAGAACAAAAAGATGATATTCGGAGGACTTTTATAGTGCTATATCGAGTTTCAAATATAAAACAATTTGTTATGGATGATTATTCAGCGATAGATGAACTTTTACAAGAAATTAAGAAACAATCTGAAGATGAACTGGATAAAATTCAAAAGTTACAGTATCAATGGTTTATAGAAAATTTAACAGATATTCTGCAACGCTTAGAATAAAAAAATTCATATTGAGGTAAGAAGGTGTATAGTGTGACTAAAATGATACTAGAGAATTTCAATGGAGATATGCAAGATAATTTAAATAAATTTTGGATAAGTATTTATGCTTGGATACATCAGCAAGAAATTATTGAAAAATATTTTCAAGATAAATACATAGAGTATGATAGTGGATGGAATGGAGGAACATATAATTTAAATATTGATTTTGATCAAGAATATAAAATTCAATATGGCGAATCTTGTCCAGAATTTATAATGGAAAATTCTGTCATGAATATATATGATGTAAAAAATTTTATTGAAATAATATATGAACGGTGGATAAAAACAGAAATGCATTATTTATTTACTGTTGAGACAAACAAACGATTTGATAAGTTTCAATTGCCGTATAAACTATCTGCTGGGATTGTAATAGAGAGAAATTATAAGACTACAGAAATAGTTACAGAAATTCTTGATTATAGAATGTTTGAAAGAAAAATTGCGTATTCAGAAGAAATGATTATGAGTAATGAACTATTAGATAAAAAATGTGCGCTTGATTATATAGTTGATGCATTGCAATATTTTATTTCTGTTCAAAAGCCAGATGGTATAGATAAGAAGTATACAGCTGCATCTAAGAGTGTATGTCCAAATCAAGATTCTAAGATATATGCGGTTGTAAAATCGGAAATTAGTGAAATAATGAAAATATCTAATGAATATTTTGATATTAGACATAATGAGTATTTAAATAAAGCAAAAGAAAAGAGAGAAGTTTTAGATGATCTGCAATTTATTGAATATATGTATAATCGCGCATATGCATTATTATATCTGTTAAGGTTAAAAGTAAAAAAAACGGATTTACTTAATACTGAAGTAGAGATGAATAATCTAAATTTGATTAGGAATGCACCATAAGGTCTAGAATTCATTGAGAAAAGAATTTTTTTAGGCGACTAATGAGTTTGTGAATAGCCTTGAAAAAGCATTTACATAACTATTATGGAGAAAAATGGATTGTAGTGGGATAATAAGACAACAAGCAAATAAAAAAATTAAGAAGAGGAGATATGGATGAAATATGAAAACAATACGAGTAGTAGCGGCTGTCATTCGTCAGAATGAAAAAATATTTGCCACGCAGCGTGGCTACGGTGAGTGGAAAGATGGGTGGGAATTTCCTGGCGGAAAGATAGAAACTGGGGAAACACCAGAGGCAGCATTAAAAAGAGAAATACAGGAAGAACTTGATACGAAGATATCGGTGAAAGAACGCATTGATACGATTGAATATGATTACCCGAATTTCCATTTGTCAATGGATTGCTTTTGGTGCGAAATCGTGAGCGGCAAACTTGAGTTAAAAGAACATGAAGCGGCAAGGTGGCTGACGAAGGAATCTCTTGATAGTGTGGATTGGCTTCCAGCGGATCAGGCATTAATAGAGAAAATCAGGTTGATGCTTTGATAAGAGTCTGTATAGTAGCTGTTTCATAATAGTAATAATAGTAAATAATGAGAGAGGACAGATAGTAGTATATATGGAAAGAGAAAAAAATAAATGTCGCGCGT
>ERZ838516.3489-NODE-3489-length-13910-cov-2.446987_pt1 | contig 13910 bp, 17 predicted proteins | sample MGYA00519910_ERZ838516 | MGnify/ENA primary metagenome ERZ838516 (study PRJEB31850, sample SAMEA3708837) | human gut metagenome | biome: human gut; feature: human-associated habitat; material: faeces | place: China | collected 2014 ... | reverse complement strand
GAGCCAATGTAGCTGTGGCCGAACGAAGCGGCCGCTTCCTGTGCAAGCGTCAGTGCCTGACGGGCACGCTCGGTAAAACGGTTTTGATAGAACATAAATAACACTCCTTTCAGAGTAGGAAAAATTCAAAATAATTGAGAATTGATAATGGAGAATGGGAAACAGGAAGCCTTGTTATACTTTCTGATAAGAAAACTGAAATTTGCAATAGAATCATAAATCCGCCCGATAGTGACCCGATGTGGAGAAGATGTGTAGTGAGTCATTATGTAGACCCGGACACAATTTGTCAATGTGTCGGCTTGAATGATAAGAACGGTAATCTTATTTGGAAGAATGATATTGTTAATTTCTTAGGGCATAAAGGAATTATTGTGTTTGAGTGTGGCAGTTTTGGAATTGCGTATAAAGCACCTATAGATTGGAGAGGAATTGAAGCAAATATTTTGCCAATAACAGGATGTGATAATGTTTTATATGCTTGTGCAAACGATAATTTTATATCATTGTGGGAAATTTATTGGAATTTTAATGATGAAGATGATTGTTTGAGTACGGTGGAAGTTGTCGGCAATATATTTGACAACCCTGAGTTGCTAGAAAGCGAGGGATGACATGGCAGAAAAAAGAATGTTTTCCCGTGAAGTAGTGGAAAGTGATGATTTTTTAGAACTTCCATTGTCAGCACAGGGGCTTTATTTGCACATTTGTATGGAAGCGGATGATGATGGGTTTGTGAATAATGCAAATCGAATACGCAAGGTCGTTGAAGCATCTCAGGAAGATTATCAAATATTGTTTGACAGAGGTTATTTGTTGCAGATGTCAAATGGTTTGGTAGTGGTGGCACATTGGCGGATATGCAATACCATACGAAAAGACAGGTACAAGCCTACTGTGCATCAGAGCGAATACAAAAAATTAAAGGTTTGTGACAATGTATATACTTTTGGCTGCAAAGAGGGAAAAACGGCAGAACCAGTTGTTAATATTCCACAGGTTAAGGTTGTAGAGAAGTTTGAGGAATTTTGGAAAGCATATCCGAGAAAAGAGCATAAGGCAATGGCAGAGCAAGAGTATGCAATGTTGATTATGCAGGGTATTTCCGAAGATATGTTGATTGCTTCAGCAAAAGCGTATGCAAAGGATAAAGCAGATGAAAATCCGAAGTATTTAAATTGTCCGGACACATGGCTGCATAAAAATATTTTTACGGATTATGAGGTTAAAGAAAAAGAAGCTGATACAGGACCGGATCAGATAGGACATGAAGATGATGAACCGGCAATGAATTACTGGGATGCAAAGGAGTAGCCGCATGGGAAAGCTATATGAGTTTACAGAAGAGGATGCTTACAATTTTGCAAGGCATGTACATATTCAGGTAAAACAAAGAGGCGAAGAATTACAGTTTATAACTTGTCCGTATTGTCATGGCGGTAGGGGTGGAAAAGATAAGGGAACTTTTTCTATAAATCTTAAAAGCGGCCAGTTTAAATGTTTAAGGGCAAGTTGTGCAATAAGCGGTAATATGATTACTCTTGCAAGAGATTTTGATTTTCATTTGTCAAGAGATGTGGATGAATATTATATGCATAAAACACAGTATCGCAGGTTGCAGACTCCGAAAGAACCGTTAGTTCCAAAAGAGTCATCAATCAAATTCTTGCAAGGCAGAGGAATATCGGAAGAAACAGCAAGGAAGTACGAACTTACAACACATAGCAGACAAGAAAATGTGCTTGTATTTCCGTTCTTTGATGAAGATGGCAAGCTGCAATATGTCAAATATCGTGACACGACATTTTTCAAAGGAAAAACCTATGTAGATAAAGACGGACAGCAGAAAGCATCTCCAAAAGAATGGATGGAAAAGGACTGCAAGCCAATTTTATTTGGTATGAAACAGTGCAATATGGAAAATAAACGTATCGTGATGTGTGAAGGACAGATGGATTCATTATCTGTTGCAGAAGCAGGTATCGAAAATGCGGTCAGTGTTCCAAATGGAGCATTAGGTTTTACATGGGTTCCTTATGTATGGAATTGGTGGTGTCAGTTTGAAGAATTGGTCGTATTCGGTGATTATGAACATGGTTATATAACATTGTTAGACGAACTTGTAAAACGATTTCCAGGCAAGATAAAGCATGTGAGATATGAGGATTATCAAGAGTGTAAGGATGCAAATGAAATACTTGTAAAACATGGTAAAGATGCGGTTCGTAACGCTGTCGAAAATGCCATTGAATTGCCGGTAAAACAGGTAAAAGAACTTGCAGATGTAAAACGCAGAGATTTGAAAGACATTCCAAAATTCAGAACAGGGTTCCGTCAGTTAGATGCCTTTTTAGGTGGATATTTGTATGGTGGTCAGCTTGTAATTCTTACCGGTAAAAGAGGACAGGGAAAGTCTACTGTAGCAAATGAGATATGTGTCGCAGCACTTCAGCAAGGTAAGAAGATATTTGCATACTCAGGGGAACTCCCTGATTGGCAATTTAAGTCATGGATTGATTTTCAAATTGCCGGTCCGAACTATATCGTTGAGCAGCCGAACAGAGATGGTGAGATAAGACGATTTATTACAAATAGCAATCAGGATCTTATAGACGATTGGTATCGTGGGAAGTTTTATATTTATGATAACAATGTAGTTGACGATGATGAACTGACGGATCTTATTACCACAATAGAAAATTCTATCATGCAGTATGGTATTGACCTAGTTATAGTAGATAATCTTATGACTGCATTAGATGTTGATATGGATAAGGATGAGTACAGATGTCAAAGTAAGTTTGTAAAGAAACTCAGCAGGCTTGCAAAAAGGCTTGATGTGGTAGTTATCTTAGTTGCGCATCCGAGAAAAAATAGTATGACAAAAGATGAAAATGATGCAGTTAGCGGTTCTGGAGATATAACCAATGCCGCAGATGTTGTTATGACATTTAAGCGTGATGAAGATGTTGAAAATCACAATTTTCTCTCAATAAGTAAAAATAGATGGTTCGGAAATCTGACTAAGAAAGATGGCATTGAGTTGTGGTACAGTCAGAAGTCACGAAGATTGAGGGACAGGAGTAAGCCTGATTTTGAATATGAAGTAGGATGGGAACCCAAAGAACCACACCAACAGAGCCTAGAGGGATTTATAAATGTAACTGATGATATAGAAAATCCGTTTGAGATGTAAAACTGAAAGAAGTGAGGTAGAGAAAATGATAAAAGTTAATGATTTAATAAAAATTCTTGATACAAAAGAAAATAGATATGGAGCTACAGGAAAACCAAGGATGATGAATTTATCTTTAAATGGTAATTTTATTGGTAGTATTGAAGAGGCAAAGCTAGACGGCTATGGAGATGGGCTTATTACAGATGTAACACTGGAAATTATTTCATCTGAATTTAGAACGACTAACGCTGATAAAATCAGAAATATGTCGGATGGAGAGTTAGCGAGTGTGCTATTTGGCAGTTGCATTGAATCTATGAATTTGGAAGAGTGTCCTTGTACTGGTGAAAGCGATAACAATAAAATTAGGGAAATGTGTAAAAAATGCATACTTGAATGGCTTCAATCTGAAGCAGAATAGGAGAAGTTATGGAAGATAGATATTTATTTAAGGCAAAGAAGAAGAACTGGCAGGAATTACCAAAAGATGAACAATGGGTTACTGGCACGATAATGTATATAGAGAATAAGTGTATGATGCTTATTGAAGACGAGGATAATCTACTTAGAGTACATTATCTAGCTAATGAGATGTGGAGTGCAGACATATATGCAATCGAAGTAGATGAATCTACAATCTGCCGATGTACAGGCTTAAAAGATAAGAACGGCAAACTGATTTGGGAGAGTGACATTATAAAAGACTTATTTAGTGATGTTTGCGCACAAATCAAATACGGCAGTTATCAGAGTTGCTTTGATAGCACTAAAACTGAACATGTCGGATTTTATGTAGACTGGTCAGGCAAGTATACTAAAAGATACAGAAAAGATTTAGGTTATTGGATAAATATGGTTGATGCAGAGGTTGTCGGCAATGCATTTGATAATCCTGAGTTGTGCTGGGAAAGGAATAACAATGGGAAAAACTATTGATGAGGTAATAAAGGAATATAAGAGAGTTGCTAATATCAAAAGAGAAATATATAACAATTCATCGCTAAAAGAAAAGAATAAACATCTTTTGAGAATTGCAGGAGAGCAGGAACAGCTTGCTGAGTGGTTGGAAGAACTAAAATAGTTACGAATTGAAAAGGAAAAGAAATGTGACGAGTATACTTATTATATAACCGTACAAGAAGCGTTTGTCAGAGGATATAAAGATTCTATTGATGATTTTGTTAATGCTTGCGAACAAGATATAATGTGCCAGCGATTTGGAATGCGAATACTGGATATTAAAAGGATTGCAGAGCGGTTAAAGGAGCAGTTAGGTAAGTAAGGAGGGCAAGCTATATGGATGATGAATTAAAATTCTTTCAGGAATGGTGGAAGATACTTATAAAATATTGGAATCCACCGGCAAAGGAAAATGAAAGCAAACAGGCTGTTGAGTTTTGGTATGGTTTAACGAGAGAGTGCATGGCATTACATAAAAAATATGAGAGCAATAAAATATTTGAACCATTTGCACTAAAGATGGTTGTAGAGCTGATTGCTGAAATAGAGCGCAGGTCTAAGATTGGCGGAAGATAAATATTATATAAGAAAGAGAATAAGGTGATTGAATTGAGTAAAAACATAGAAATTCCTGTGTGGAAAAAAGTGACAATCACAAAAGAGGAAGCCGCGGCATATAGTAACATAGGGATAAATAAAATTGATGAACTAATGAGAAATCCAAGATGTAATTTTGTAATTTACATAGGAAAAAAGCGTTTGATAAAGAGAAAGCAGTTCGAGGAATTTATAGAAAAGAATGTAGAGATATAACGAGTTATATTGTATTTTAAGCCTTTTTATAGTAACATCACAGTATTGTTATTGTATCAAGGCTTCTTTTGTAAGAAAGGAGCAACATTATGGGAAAGGATATAAGAGGAAAAGAACTTGGTATTGGTATCAGTCAGAGAAAAGATGGTCTATATTCAGGAAGATTTGTTGACAAGCATGGAAAACGACAGCAGAAATATTTTAAAAAGCTGCGGGAATGTCGTCAATGGCTCGCAGATGCCATATATCAGGATGAACATTCAGATATAGGTAATATTGAAAATATGTCGTTAGATGCCTGGTTTGAGATATGGATTGAAATGAATGAAGCATCTTTTAGATACAATACTATAGAGGCAAGAAAAAATCGATATGAAAATGATATCAAGCCGATAATAGGAAGTATGCTTGTTACTGAGATAAGAACGATTCATTGTCAGAATGTTATGTTGTCAATGCAGGGAAAGTATTCAAAATCCACAATGAATCAGACACGTTCTCTTATGAAAATATTGTTTGATTATGCCATTGATAATGAAATCATAGCATTTAATCCTGTTACCAGAAAAGTTAAGCCGATTGGTGGAAAAGAAGAAAATCTCGGAAGGGCATTGACAATGCAGGAACAAAATGAATTGATATCTGTTTTGGACGGATATCGTTTTAGAAATCAGTATTTATTTGTTTTAAATACCGGACTCAGGTGCGGTGAGATGATTGCTCTTACATGGGATGATGTTGATTTTGATTGTAAAAAAATTTTTATCAATAAGACGGCAACAGTTGTTTCCTGCGATGGTACTGTGGTAGTAAATCCGCCCAAAACAAAAAGTTCTATAAGAGACATTCCATTGACAAGTGTAGCATTACATATTTTAAAGGAACAGAAAACAAAGAAAGTTGTCAATATTGAAAATTCAAAATATGTTTTTGTTGGAGATAACGGGAAGCTGGTTTCTTGTCAGAATTATTCCAGAACATTATCGTATATCTGCAAAAAAAATGGCATCTATCCAATCTCTATGCATTCACTAAGGCATACTTTTGCTACCAGGTGCATTGAGGCTGGAATGAAGCCTAAGACTTTGCAAGCTATTTTAGGACACTCAAACATATCTATGACAATGAATAGATATGTCCATACAACTGATGACGAAAAGATCAAGGAAATGGAGCGTATTGAACATATTTTGGCGTCTGTTATTTAAAATGGTGTAGTAAATGGTGTAGTGCGAAAATTGAAAGCATGACAATGCCCTGAAATAAAGGGATAAATGAAATTGTTTTTTATATAATCTTTATATGTTACATAATAATCTTTGGCACGGCTGTCAGAAGGAGGTCCGTCGTGCACGATTACATATTCGGGGGTGTGTGTGCGATACTATGTAAATGGAAAGGAAATATAGATGTTTAAAATCTGATTGCATATGAAAAATTAACACTGTGATAAAGTCTCGACATATCGAAATCGTATTTACCCTTTAAAAATAAAATTAGATAGTATATAGTATATGGTATATGCAAACGTCTAAGGAAGCTTTATTAAGTTTTGTGAAAAAGTGGAGTGATTTCCACGGAATGATTTTGATGGAATTATTTCAATGGGAGTAGTTCCATAGTAACTAGGAATGGGGAAAGTTTATGAGAAAGCGTAAACATAAAAATAAAAATTGGGAGAAACTTGACAATACAGCAGTGCTTTTCCCGGCAATAGCATCAGAAGAAACGACAAATGTGTATCGTATATCTGTCAATCTTACTGAGGAAGTTGATGCAGAACTTTTGCAAAAAGCACTGGATATGGTGCTCCCGGGTTTTGACACATTTAATGTGTGCATGCAGAAAGGTATATTTTGGTATTATTTTGAGACAAATAATAAGCCTGCACCTAAAGTGGTAAAAGAACATGATTTTCCATGCCGATATATTGAGCCATACAGCAATAACAACTATCTGTTCAGGATTACTTATTATAGGAAAAGAATAAATCTTGAAGTATTTCATGTTCTTGCAGATGGCATGGGCGGCATAAATTTTTTGAGAGAAATCACTTATCAATATCTGAGACTGAAATATTCGGATATAGCTGCGGTAAAGAAAGACAGGCTTTCAGATTACACATCACTAAATACAGAAGATAGTTATGTCAAAAATTATAAGAAGAGCCATGCAAAAGGATATGCGACAAAGAGAGCTGTTGAAATAAAAGGCGAGAAACTTTCGAGAGGTGAGCTGGGTGTAATTCACGGCTATATGAGTGTAAAGCAGATAAAAGAGGCAGCAGGAAAATATGATGTAAGTATAAATGAATATTTTGTGATAGTCTTTATATACAGTATTTATGTTGAATATCTTAAAAGAATGAAATCGGATAAAGCTATTGTATGTGCCGTGCCGGTGAATTTAAGACCTTATTTTGATTCGATGACAACAAGAAATTTTTTTGTAATGGTAAGTGCGATATTTAAGCCGGATAATGAAGAGTATTCTTTTGAAGAGATTGCTGAAATTATTAAAAAAAGTTTAAGAGGCCAGATAGTAAAAGAGCATCTTGAGGAATTGTTTTCGTACAATGTATCAAATCAGAAAAATATTCTTTTACGTTCAATTCCGTTTTTTATAAAAAAAATAGCAATGAAGTTGGTTTATCTTTCATCTGCAAAAGCAAATACTTCAACTGTTACAAATATCGGAAACATAAAGACGGATAAAGAGTATTCACCGTATATAAAGAGTTTTCATGCAATGATATCGGTATCTGCAGGTCAGAATATAAAAGGTGCAATATGCTCATACGGCGATACGATGGTATTCACATTTACATCAATTTTAAGGGACACATCTATACAGAGAAGATTTTTCAGAAAAATAGTTGAAGATGGCGTTGATGTAGAAATAGAAAGTAATGGGGTGTATTATGATTGAATGTAAAAACTGTGGCATAAAAATAAAAGATAAAACAAAAGTATGTCCCATGTGTGATATGGTTTTGTCAGGTGATGATAAGCATAATGAAAACACATATCCCGATGTAAGACAGAAAACAAAGATACTTAGAAGAATAGTAAGTATCTTTTCATATTTTGCAATTGTTTTGGAGATAGTTTTTGTTGTCATAAATTATTATAATTTTAACGGAGTTAAATGGTCTGAAATATCAGGCGGTGCAATACTATATCTTATTTTGATGCTTCATTTCATAATAAATGACCATTACGGTCATATCAAAAAAATGTATGTGGGATTTTTAGGGGCATTATTTTATATTATGCTTGTTGACTTTGTGCTTGGGTATAAAGGATGGTCATTAGGAGTAGGTATGCCTGTGATTGTTCTTGTGCTTGATGTGATAATCATAATATGCATGATAATAAACAGGCAGAACTGGGAGAGTTATCTGCTTCTTCAGATATTTTGTGTTATACTCGGAATAGTCCAGATGTTACTCTATTTTACAAAGGTACTTCAAAGTCCGGTTCTGCCGTGGACAAGTTTTTTGGTTTCACTTATACTATTTACTTCAAGTGTAGTTATTGGAGACAGAAAGGCAAGAAATGAATTAAAGCGCAAATTTTATATTTAATGCTGATGAGAGGTTGGTAATGATAAAAGAGATTGATAATATAAGTTTACGTGCAAAGATTGTAAGAAATATAATAAACTTGGTTTCATCGGGGTTTATAATAGGTCCGGCGATAAAAAAAGGCACTATAAGAAGGAGATTAGTTGAACCGCCATGGCATTGTCCTGGTGGTTATAAAATAACAAAAATCAGTATGAAACGTTTTGAGATGGAACTATTGTCTCCTGAAAACATAAACAGCAGGTTTGTTGTGTTGCAGCTTCACGGAGGCGGTTATATCGGCAAAATGAGAAATGTATACAGGAATTTCGCAAAGGAATATTGTGATATGCGTGGCGGTATAAAAACATTGTCAATAGATTACAGAGTTGCACCAAAAAATCCGTTTCCTGCAGCTCTTGAGGATGCAGTGGCAGCGTATAAATGGCTCCTTGCAACCGGATATGAAGGGAAAGATATAATTGTTGCGGGAGATTCGGCAGGCGGCGGGCTTAGTCTTGCACTGGGTCAGTTTTTAAGGGACAATGATATGCTGCTTCCGGCAGGATTTGTATTGATGTCACCCTGGACGGATCTTACGGCATCAGGTGTATCTTATGAAGAAAATTACACACTTGACCCTATGTTTGGAAATACAAGAGAGAGTATGATATACAGTGGGGAATATCTTGGAGGACATTCGCCGAAAGAACCTTATATATCACCTCTGTTCGGTGATTTTTCAAAGCTTCCGCCAATGCTTTTTCAGGTCGGTGGCATCGAGATGCTTTTGAGCGATTCAATATCTGCCGAGAAAAAAGCCAGAGAAGCAGGATGCAAAACAAATATTACGATATATGAAGAAATGTTTCATGTTTTTCAGATGGGACTTGATAAACTCGAGGAGTCCAAAGAGGCATGGGAAGAAGTAAAGAGATTTGTTGAAGATTTTGCGGAGTAATAAACATCATGAATATTACATGAATATTTTATTGTCTTTTTGCATAAACGGAAATAATAAAAATAATATATAAAGAGCCTATATTTTAAAGTTTTTAAGTTGGTAAATCAGATGGAAGAAAAAAATATTATTGAAGATATTTCAAAAGAGAGTGATATTTTTGAAACGGATGATAATGCGCCTGACTGTTATGAATTAGCGGCTCTTTTTTTTGTATATAAATTTCTTTTTATGGGAGAGTGTGATGGAATGTGTAACATATTTGAGAATTTCAAAAAATGATGCTGCAAAAGAAAGTATGCTAACTGAAAGTGCAGTTTTGGAGGATATCTGCAACAGTAATAACGCTGCTGACAGTATTAAAAATCAAAGAAAACTGCTTGAACAGTATATTCATAAAAATGGTCTGTTACATGTTGGTGAGTTTATTGATGAAGGATATACGGGTACAAATTTTAACAGACCCGGTTTTACAGATATGCTCGAATGGATTGAAAAAAACAATGTCGGGTGCATTATAGTTAAAGATTTGTCAAGACTTGGAAGAGATTATATCGAGACGGGCAGACTGCTTGAATATTATTTTCCTACGAAAAATATCAGGGTTATATCGGTAGCAGACGGTTATGACAGTGAAAGAGCCGATTATCATGAGAGAAAAATAACAATTCCTATTTTAAATCTGTTAAATGATTCATACGCGAGAGATATATCCTGTAAGGTAAGGTATTCACAGAAAGTAAAAATGGAAAGTGGAAAGTATATAGGAGCATTTACGGTTTATGGATATAAAAAGGCTGACGGTGATAGAAACCGACTTGTCATAGATGATGCTGCGGCTAAGGTAGTGAGGCGTATATTTGAATTGCGTATTGCGGGATATTCCGCTGAAAGAATTGTGAAGATATTTAATGAAGAAAAAATATTATCTCCGTATATGTATAAAAAAATGAATAAGAGCAGATACCAGACTCCTTTTAATGGTTCAGAAGTCACATTATGGCAGCCGTATACGGTAAGGAGAATATTAAAAAATGAAGTTTATACAGGTGTTTTGATACAGGGCAAAACAAAAAAAATAAATTATAAAATTGATAAGCGCCTGAAACTTGATAAAGAAGAGTGGATACGCTGCGAGGGTGCTGTGCCTGCAATAATCTCTAAAAGACAGTTCCTGGATGCAAACAAAACCGCACTCCATCGGGGATTACCACACGGCTGAGAACGACTTCACCTGATTCGTTGGTTTCTTTGATTTCATCTTCAGGGATTTTAGGTGGATATTCGGCATAAAGTGTGTGCGGAGGTATAACAAATACTTCTGCACTTTCAGGTTCGCTTTCGTCAATAGGGATTAACTCGATATTTTGAATGGAAGTTTCACCAGGGAGAACTTCGGTACCTGATATTTCTACCTCTTCATACCCACGTGCACGCACCAGCACATTATATACTGAGTATGGCTGATTGCTAAGCGGGGTCATACTGTATTGAAGAGGTGGCGTTCTAAGTGTTATAACAGGTGTTTTACCGGTTGAGTCTGTAGTCAGATTGTCTATGGCACTATTGCTAAAATCGGGGTATGTTATCTCAATTGAAGCATTTTCAACGGGTCTGCCTGAAACAGAGCTTGTTACAAATGCCTGAAAATAGCCTTTGTTGCTTATGTTATCATTATTCTGCAGGGGTGTCTCATTTATATCGGGTGTCTGTCCGTTTGTCGTGGTGTCCATGTTTAATAGCTCCTATTGATACAAAAAAGTTTATTAAAATATATTCACAGGGGATGAAAATGTGATAAACTGATATGGTGTTGTTTAAAAGGACAGATATAGATTATTTAATTATAATTTATAATAAATGTAATGCGGTTTGGGGCAAAAGGTATTTTAACCCTTGCATTATATAAATTTAAAATATGGAGGAAAAAATGGAGATAATAAAGATTAAATATTTTTCGGACAAGATTGATAAACTTGAGTATATTGGAGGAAAGTCAGACTGGATAGATCTACGTGCATCAGAGGAAGTTACGCTTAAAAAAGGAGAGTTTGCACTTATTCCGCTTGGTGTCGGAATGAAACTTCCAGAGGGGTATGAGGCTCATGTAGTACCAAGAAGTTCTACATTTAAAAACTTTGGTGTTATCCAGACAAATCATATGGGTGTAATCGACGGTTCTTATTGCGGAGATAACGATATGTGGCGTATGCCGGTTTTAGCTGTAAGGGATACGGTTATTCATGTAAATGACAGAATATGTCAGTTCAGAATTATGAAAAATCAGCCTGAGATAAACTTTGATGAAGTGAAACATCTTGAAGAAACAGACAGAGGAGGTTTTGGGAGTACGGGAAAACGCTGAGCATTATCTTGACAGTCAATAAAAAACTGATATATACTGTATTTTATATGGGTAAGAAAAATATTATATATTATTCTGAAAGGAAGATGATTTATGAACTACAAAGTTGCAGTAATAGCCGGTGATGGCATTGGACCTGAAATTGTGCGAGAGGCAAGAAAGGTTCTTGATAAAGTTGGTGAAAAATTCGGACATACATTTGAGTATAAGGAGCTTCTCATGGGAGGATGTTCTATAGATGCTTATGGTGAACCGCTTACAGATGAGACATTACAGGCAGCAAAGGAGAGTGATTCGGTTCTTCTCGGTGCTGTTGGTGGAAATGTCGGACAGTCAAACTGGTATCAGCTGCCACCTGACAAACGTCCTGAGGCAGGTCTTTTAAAAATCAGAAAAGGTCTCGGACTTTATGCAAATGTGCGTCCTGCCATTCTTTTTGATGAACTTAGTGGGGCATGCCCATTAAAGGAAGAAATTACAGAAGGCGGTTTTGACTTTGTAGTTATGAGAGAGCTTACAGGCGGACTTTACTTCGGCGAGAGAAAAACAGTCGAGGAAAATGGTGTGCTTAAAGCTATAGATACACTTACATATGATGAAAATGAAATTCGTCGTATTGCAAAGTGGGGATTTGAATTTGCAATGAAGAGAAACAAAAAAGTCTGCAGTGTTGATAAAGCAAACGTACTTGATTCTTCAAGACTTTGGAGAAAAGTTGTAAAGGAAGTATCAAAAGATTATCCGGAAGTTGAACTTACGGATATGCTCGTTGATAACTGTGCCATGCAGCTTGTGCGTGATCCTAAGCAGTTTGACGTTATCCTTACAGAGAATATGTTCGGTGATATCCTTTCAGACGAAGCCGCTATGATATCAGGCTCACTCGGTATGCTGGCTTCCGCTTCACTCGGTGCCGGAAAGCTTGGACTTTATGAACCAAGCCATGGTTCAGCACCTGATATTGCAGGACAGGACAAGGCAAATCCTATCGCAACTATTCTCTCAGCAGCTATGATGCTTCGTTATTCATTCGACCTTGAAAAAGAGGCAGATGCAGTTGAGGCAGCAGTTAAGCAGGTGCTTAAAGACGGCTATCGTACGATTGATATTATGGATGAAGGAAAAACACAGGTTGGAACAATTCAGATGGGTGACCTTATCTGTGAGAGAATATAAAAATATGTACAGCACAGAAAATATGTGCGGAAATGAGGAATAATATGAGAAGTGATGTTGTTAAAAAAGGTATGCAGACAGCTCCACAGAGATCTTTGTTCAATGCATTAGGTCTTACTGAGGAAGAACTTGAAAGACCGCTTGTAGGTATTGTAAGCTCATACAATGAGATTGTACCGGGTCATATGAATATAGATAAAATTGTAGAAGCAGTTAAAACAGGTGTTGCAATGGCAGGCGGTACTCCTATAGTTTTCCCTGCTATCGCAGTATGTGATGGTATCGCAATGGGACATATGGGTATGAAATACTCACTTGTTACAAGAGACCTTATTGCAGATTCTACAGAGTGTATGGCACTTGCACATCAGTTTGATGCACTTGTTATGGTGCCAAACTGTGATAAGAACGTACCGGGACTTCTTATGGCAGCAGCAAGAGTAAACATCCCTACAGTATTTGTAAGTGGTGGTCCTATGCTTGCCGGTCATGTAAATGGACAGAAGACAAGTCTTTCATCTATGTTTGAGGCAGTTGGCGCAAATGCAGCCGGAAAGATGAGTGATGAAGAAGTTGACAATTATGTATGTAATGCATGTCCTACATGCGGTTCATGTTCAGGAATGTATACTGCAAATAGCATGAACTGCCTTACTGAAGCAATCGGTATGGGACTTCAGGGGAATGGTACTATTCCTGCTGTTTATTCACAGCGTATCAAGCTTGCAAAACATGCCGGTATGAAAGTTATGGAGCTTCTTGAAAAGAATATCCGTCCAAGAGACATTCTTACAAAAGAAGCATTTATGAATGCGCTTACTGTAGATATGGCTCTCGGATGTTCAACAAACACAATGCTTCATCTTCCTGCAATTGCACATGAAGCAGGAGT
>ERZ838516.3462-NODE-3462-length-14037-cov-4.863753_pt1 | contig 14037 bp, 11 predicted proteins | sample MGYA00519910_ERZ838516 | MGnify/ENA primary metagenome ERZ838516 (study PRJEB31850, sample SAMEA3708837) | human gut metagenome | biome: human gut; feature: human-associated habitat; material: faeces | place: China | collected 2014 ... | reverse complement strand
TTTAATCATATTTTTTCTTCCAAAAACTATTGACTATTTATAGTTTGTCACCTCCGTTCTTTCCTGCTGCCACTGCTGACAGATGCAGTGGAAATTCTCCAGAAGTTCGTGACCGTACTGTGTCAGCACCGCCTCCGGATGAAACTGCACGCCGTAGATCGGATACGTGCGGTGAGAAATCGCCATCACAGCCTGATCTTCTGTCCTTGCATCCACCTGGTACTCCTGCGGCAGCGTCGCCTCATCGATCACCAGCGAATGATATCTTGTCACCAGGAAATCCTGCGGCAGTCCCCGAAAAAGCCCCTCCCCTGAGTGTGTCAGAGGGCTCAATTTGCCGTGCATCGGGCGTGTCCCCTTTTTCACAGTCGCACCTGCCACGTAGCCGATCGTCTGATGACCGAGACAGACGCCAAGGATCGGGATCTCACCTGCAAACTTTCGGATCACCTCTGCTGAAATGCCCGCATCCTTCGGTGTTTTCGGTCCCGGGGAGATGATGATCCCCTCCGGTTTCATCTGACGGATCTGACCGGTCGTAATGCCGTCATTTTCCACAACAAGAATCTCATGTCCAGCCTCCTCAAAATAGGCTCTGAGATTGTACACAAAAGAATCATAATTATCAATCATTAAGTACATAGACCTTACCTGCTTTCCGCGCAGTCGTTATCCCCGCCGAAAAGGAGAGGTCCGTAACTCGCTGTTTATTTTCTATATTTCTGATGTCCGTCCAGTATATCATATCTCCCCCTAAAAGAAAAGAATCCTTTGTGCATTTTCACAAATTCTACCTTGCACTTCTCTATACCATACGGTATACTGGATACATAGGTCTGAAAGCACAGACACTGTTCCTGCTTGCAGGATAAAATGGCTGTATTGGCAGACCGTGAAAACATGAGGAAGTAACGATTTACGCAGTAAATCCGTGGATTCCGAATGTTTGCAGGATTGCGAAAGCTGCATGGCATCTTTTTATAAAAAACTATTATATCTTAAAGAGAGGGCATACCAATGAATACACTGCACACAAGACTTTCGGGTGTACTTGTTCACCCGACTTCCTTCCCTTCCCCATATGGTATCGGAGATCTCGGCCAGGGGGCTTATGACTTTATCGACTTTCTGAAAGCTTCTGGCCAGAGTTTATGGCAGGTTCTGCCGCTTGGACCGACCGGTTTCGGCGATTCTCCTTATCAGAGCTTTTCTGCCTTTGCCGGACAGTCTCTGCTGATCAGCCCGGATGACCTGGTTGATCTGGAACTGATCACAAAGGATGATCTCTATCCGATCCCGGAGTTTGATGCAGCGAAAGTCGATTACGGTGCCGTACTGAACTACAAGAACGGTCTGTTTAAAAAGGCTTTCCAGACCTTCCATCACACACCGAACAAATTCCTGCTGGAAGAGTTCGATGATTTCTGTCTGGAAAACAAAAAATGGCTGAGCGATTATGCCGTATTTATGGCATGTAAAGATGCTCATGAGGGAAGATCCTGGCAGGAATGGGATGACGAGATGACCACTCCGACCGCAAAGGTGCGTCTTGCTTTTGAGACAGAATACAAAGAACAGATCAAATACTATAAATTCATCCAGTTCCTGTTCTTCCGTGAATGGATGAAACTGAAAAAATATGCAAATGAAGCTGACATCGAGATCATCGGCGATATTCCGTTTTTCGTATCTTTCGACAGTGCCGATGTCTGGGCAAACAAAGAGCTCTATCAGCTCGATACGAAAGGTCATCCGCTTCAGGTTGCCGGAGTTCCGCCAGACTATTTCAGTGCCACCGGACAGCTCTGGGGCAATCCGCTCTACGACTGGAAACACCATGAAGCTGACGGCTATTCCTGGTGGATCGACCGTATCAAAATGCAGATGAAGCTGACCGACTACCTGCGTATCGACCATTTCCGCGGCTTCGAAGCTTACTGGTCCGTACCGGCTGATGAAGAGACTGCTGTAAACGGTAAATGGAAAAAAGGCCCGGGTAAAAAACTGTTCGAGGCTATCCAGAAAGAGCTCGGCGAGGATCTTCCTATCTGGGCAGAAGATCTTGGTGTGATCACTCCGGAAGTGGAAGAACTGCGTGATGAGTTTGCTTTCCCTGGTATGAAGATCCTTCAGTTTGCTTTTGAGGGACTGGAGGAAAGTGATTATCATCCGCACAATCTTACAACAACCAACTGTATCTGTTACACCGGAACACACGATAACAATACAACTGCCGGCTGGTATCAGAATCTTCCAGAACCGCAGAAAGACAAAATCCGCCGCTACTGCAACTGCGACGGCGGCATCATCAGTCTGGATTTCATCCGGATGTGCATGGGCAGCATAGCAAAATATGCGATTTTCCCGATCCAGGATCTGTTTATGCAGGATTCTTCCTGCCGCATGAACACACCGGGTTCTGCTTTCGCAAACTGGGCTTATCGCTATGAAGCATCCGCTCTTACGCAGGATCGTGTGGACTGGCTGAAGAGTACTACTGAATTATTCGGTCGCGGAAGGAGCAAAAGTTTATGATCCGTTCTCTGCTCATTGTAATTCTGATCGTTGCCTTTCTGATCCTGTCCATCCCGATTCTGATCGTTGAGTGGATCATCGGAAAGTTCAACCCTTACGCCCGTGATATTTCTTCACTGCGTATTGTTCAGTTTATGTTTAAACTGATCTTATTTGTTGCCGGTACGAAAGTAACTGTGATCGGCGAAGATCGTATTCCAAAAGATACACCTGTTCTGTACGTTGGCAACCACAGAAGCTATTTTGACGTGGTTCTGACTTACGCAAGATGCCCGGGACTGACCGGTTACGTTGCAAAAGACAGTATGAAAAAAATCCCGCTTCTTTCCAGCTGGATGAAACGGCTGCATTGTTTATTCCTGAACAGATCTGATATCAAAGAAGGGCTGAAGACGATCTTACAAGGAATCGATCAGATGAAAAATGGTGTTTCCATGTGTATCTTCCCGGAAGGCACACGCAACGAAGCATCGGATGATACACTGCTTCTTCCATTTAAAGAAGGAAGTCTGAAAATGGCAGAAAAGACCGGATATCCGATCATTCCAATGTCAATCAACAATACGAGAAATATTTTCGAAGCCCATAGACCGTTTATCCGTTCTGCACATGTGGTTCTGGAATACGGCGAGCCAATCTATCCGAAGGATCTGCCAAAGGAACAGAAAAAATTCCTCGGTGCCCACTGTCAGGAGATCATTCAGAATACCATATCCAAAAATCAGTCACTGGTATAAAAATATGATGAAAAAAGTTTCTCAGATTTCTTTTTACACTGGGAGCAGAGAAGAACTGCTCCCGGGATTTACTTCAAAATTCCCTTATATTTCTTCCTGTTCCGATATCACAAAACATCCGGGACACTTCTGCCCATGGCACTGGCATCCGGCCATGGAGCTTTTTTATCTTAAACAGGGATCTCTTGAATACAACACACCTGGCAGCAGAATCCTTTTGGCGGAGGGCTGTGGCGGTCTGATCAATTCCAATGTCCCGCACATGACAAGACCAGGTCCGGATTTTGCTTCCTCGACACAGTTGCTGCATCTTTTCGACCCTTCTTTTATTTCCGGCGTCCATGGCAGCCTGATCGATGAGAAATATGTCACACCGCTGACCACCGCATCCCAGATCGAGATCATCCCTCTTTATCCGGATCATCCGGAACATAAACAAGTGCTCTCTGCTATCCGCGATTCCTTTTTGATTTCAGAAAACACCCCCGGCTACGAACTAAAACTGCGTTCTGCCCTCTCAGATATCTGGTTTCAGATTTTTGAACTTGCACTGCCGCTGATGCAGACCAAAGACCGGTTTGACAAACGAAACAAACGCCTGAGACTGATGATGGTCTACATTCATGAACATTACGCCGAAAAGATTTCCGTAAAAGATATTGCCGGTACCGCTTTTGCCAGTGAACGCGAATGTTTCCGACTCTTTCACGACTGTCTGCATATGAGCCCTGCCGAATATATCAAAAACTACCGTCTTCAGGCAGCCTGCGATATGCTCGCAAATACAAGAGAACATATCACTTTTATCAGCCAGAGCTGCGGCTTTGGAAGCAGCAGTTATATGGGGAAAATTTTCCGTGAATCGATGGGATGTACACCGAACGAATACCGCACAAAGCTGCGTGGCTGATATAAAATGATAGTCAGGCGGATATTCGCAATCCGCTTTGCTATTTGGTTAAAATGCTGCATTTCATGCATCATCGGCAGCATATCTTCGATTCCGCACATAAGATTGGCAGTATTCTGCTATAAAAAGGCAGAAATAAGATATTTTTTTGCCTTTTTATGCACTATAATCATAATCGAAATGAATCATATCCCTCAAAATCCTGGTCGCACACACGATTGCTTACCACTTTGCAGAAGTGGCGGCCTTCTCCGACTGAATGATTCATTGCAGCTGGAAATGCCCACATACATTTACCTTGCTGTATTCATTTCATCACACTACTTTCGGATCAGGGCGTGATTCGGCCATCATGCCCGAGTTCCCTTTTCGTTTTTTCGATAAATTTGAGAGGAGATTCTATGAGTGCAATTAAAATTGTTTTTTTTGACATTGACGGAACTTTAATTGATATGAATAAGAAACGTATTTCTGAAAAAATGCTGGAGACACTCCGCAGGCTGAAAGAAAACGGCACGATTATTTGCATTGCGACCGGCAGAAGTCCGATAGCACTTCCGCATTTTGAAGGTGTTGAATTTGATGCTTTTCTGACTTTTAACGGTTCTTACTGTTTCACAGAAGATGCGGATATCTTTTCCAATCCAATCCCGACTGAAGATGTACATATGATCATCCAAAACGCCACGGCTCTTGGTCGTCCTCTGACGGTTGCCACAAAAAACAGACTGGCATCAAACGGCAAGGATGATGATCTGATCGAATATTATTCTTTTGCCAAACAGGAGATTGATGTGGCTGATGATTTTGAGCAGGTTGCTAATGAAAAAGTCTATCAACTGATGGCCGGAAGCTCACTTGCAGAACATCCGGCACTGATGAAGGATGTTTCCCATGCACGTATCACCTTCTGGTGGAACCGTGCCGTTGACATTATCCCGACAGACGGCGGAAAAGGCCGCGGCATCGAAAAAATGTTAGAATATTATCACTTCGATAAATCGCAGGCAATGGCGTTCGGAGACGGAAACAATGACATCGAAATGTTGAAGAGTGTCGGCCACGGCGTTGCCATGGCAAATGCTTCTGATGAATTAAAAGCGATTGCCGACGATGTGTGCGGTGATGTGGCAGAGGATGGTATTTACTACTACTGTCTGGAACATGGTATGATCTGAACTCTGCACACCGCCTGCAAAGGTTGAAGTCCCTCACATCTGAAGTATAACAAAAAGCTCCGGCAGGAATACAGTTACATTCCGCCGGAGCCTTTTTGTACACCTCCAGAATCCGCCAGAGGTTGTTATATCCGAGACGAATCATCTTACAGCTGACATAATTTTTCCACTACTTTTTCAAAATGCATGAAATGCGATGCCTTTACCAGCACGGTATCCCCGCTCTGGATCAGAGACGGCAGACAGGTCAGCAGTGCCTCCATCGTCGGAACCTGCAGCACTTCGCCACAGCCGCCGTTTGCCATGGCTGCTTCTGCCATATGGCTGCTGATTTTTCCGGTGCAGATCAGAAGGTCGATCTTGTTCTTTGCCGCATGGTATCCGACTTCTGCATGCATCTGTTCTTCGTTTTCTCCAAGCTCTCCCATGTCACCAAGGATCGCCACTTTACGGCCTTTTGCATCTCGCAGCACGTCCAGAGATGCTTTCATGGAAACCGGATTTGCATTGTAGCAGTCATCGATGATCTGGATATCTCCATGGTTAATGATATGGAATCTTCCGCCAACCGGCTCCAGTGCCTCGATGCCGGCTTTGATCTCCTGCATGGTCAGTCCCAGTGCCCTGCCGACAGCCGTCGCTGCCAGTGCATTGAGTACCATGTGCCATCCCGGGATCGGAACGGTAACACGGATGCTCTCTCCGTCTGCATGGATCGTGCAGGCAATACCGGAAAGCCCCAGGCTCTCGATCTCATCGGCATAGACCGGCTTCTGTCCTTCCACACCGAAAAATATCGGTTTGATGCCTTTTACTTCCTCGATCGTATCCAGCTTGTCATCGTCCCCATTTAAAATGATGCAGCCGTCTTCTTTCAGGAAATCAAAGATTTCCGTCTTTGCTCTTAAAATACCGTCGCGGTCTTTTAAAAACTCCAGATGACACTGTCCGATATTGGTGATCACGCAGATATCCGGTCTGGCTACTTTGGCAAGACGATGCATCTCTCCAAAATGGCTGATGCCCATCTCAAGGACTGCGATCTGATGTTCATCTCGCAGACGGAAAACGGTAAGCGGCAGCCCCAGCTCGTTATTGAAATTGCCAAGGGTCTTCAGCACATTGTATTTCTGAGCTAAAACCGATGCGATCACTTCTTTTGTGCTGGTCTTTCCGACACTTCCGGTGATACCGACTACTTTGATATCGAGCTGCTGCCGGTAGTACTCGGCGATCCCTTTGACTGCCTCCAGAGAAGATGCAACCTGAATGTACGGTCCTGCCGGGTTTGCCAGCTCTTTTTCACTTAAAACAGCCAGTGCACCTTTCTCAAAAACAGACGAGATAAAGTCGTGTCCGTCTACACGCTCTCCCGGAATTGCCACAAACAGGCAGCCCTTTGCTGCCTGCCTGCTGTCTGTGGTAATACTCTCTACAATACTCTGTTTCATCTCTTCGCTTCCGTGGTAAACACCTCCGCAAGCCTGAGCTATTTTTTCAAGGGACATATTTTTCATGTTAAAAATACCTCTCTGTTCTTTTATTTTGCTGATACAGCGATCAGTTTCTCGCAGAGGTCTGCAAAATCCATGCCAAGTGCCTGTGCTTCCTGCGGCAGAAGGCTGGTCGGTGTCATGCCCGGAAGTGTATTGGCTTCCAGACAGTACATTTTGCCGTCCTTGGACATCATAAAGTCCAGTCTTCCGTAATTGTCAAGCTGCAGTGCCTTAAACCCTTTCACCGCATATGCCTGCATCTGCTCTGTCTGTTCTTTCGTCAAAACGGCCGGACAGGTCTCAACGGTGCTTCCGGCTTTGTATTTGTTCGTGTAATCATAAAAGCCTTCAATCGGTGCGATCTCAATGATCGGATAAGCTATTCCGTCCACGACACCGACTGAAAATTCACGACCTTTGATATATTCTTCCACAACGATCACATCTTCATAAGAAAATGCATCTGCAACTGCTGCTTCGTATTCTTCCTGTGTTTTCGGAATCGTAACACCGACGCTGGAACCTCCGCAACACGGTTTTACAACACACGGAAGTGTCATGCCATGTGCCTCAAGCGAAATATCCTCGCCTTTTCTCAGGATAAATCCTGCCGGTGTCGGAACTTCATTCTGCCAGAAAAGCTGTTTGGAAAGTCCCTTATCCATGGCAATCGCACTTCCCAGATAACCACTTCCCGTATAACGGATACCAAGCAGGTCAAAAGCTGCCTGTACTTTTCCGTTCTCACCGTTCTCGCCGTGCAGTGCCAGGAACACAACATCTGCTGCCTGACACAGTGCGATCACATTGGTGCCAAAGAATGCTTTTCCTTCCTGAATGCTCTTCTCTACCTGACCGTCAAAACTTCTCGCATAAGCGGCTGCGGCATCGACATCGTACTCATCGGTAAATGCCTGCATCGGATCTGCATCTTCTCTTCCGAAATAGACATCCACCAGGATAGCCTGATGACCTCTGCTTCGAAGTGCCTTGCATACCTGTGTACCGGATACGATCGATATCTCACGCTCGGTACTGATACCTCCTGCTAAAACAACAATTTTCATAATTTTCCTCCTCATGCCGCAGTTCTGCGGTCTTTTTCTTTCTATATAGCTCATCACTGCCCATCTATGGCTGTATACGACGTCGGATCACTCAGGGTATCGGTTGTGGTGCCTGTCGTTGTATCAGCCGCACTGCTCTCCGGGGTGACTTCCACTCCCTGCTCGTTGATCACACGGGTCTCAGCCGGCTGTGAGATTGCCACAGAGCCGGTGCCCTGATTGATCGAAGACTTATAAACAACGATCGGTGTTCCGATCTCGATATTGTCAAAAATAATACCTGCCTGATCCCACGGTGTATTGACACATCCATGCGAACCATTTCCCTGATAAAGCGTTCCGCCAAAGCTTGCACGCCATTTTGCATCGTGGATACCGACACCGCCGTTGAACGGCATCCAGTAATCAACCGGTGTATTGTAGCTCTTGCCGCTCAGGTTGTCGGCTCCCCGAAGGATCGCCTTTGCTTCCTTGTCAAACAGGCAATAAAGCCCTAGCGGAGTCTCGTAACCGTCTTTTGTCGCATCGCCGGTAACGACCGGAGTATCAACCAGACACTGTCCGTCTTTGTAGAACCACATACGCTGGTTGGTGATATCAATCTCCACATAGGTATCGCCGATATCGTTTTCTTCCCCTCTTGCCATGGCACTTTCCAGCCACTGTGGCTGTCTTGTCGCAGATTCGCCTGATTTAAGTGTCTCATCCAGCCATGCCGCCTCGGTCTCCTCATCCATCTTCCAGCCGTAATTCATGCTGGTTACGGTCACGGTCTCTCCAAGTGAGGTATGGAATGTCTCATCGGTACCGAATGTATCGTACTTGTCTGCCAGCTGTCCGATCCAGTCTGCGATATGATTCCAGTCAAAAGAAACATTTCCGCTGGAATCTACTGTCATCCAGTCTTTGAATGTCTGGTAATCCAGCACATCGGAAGCATCTCCGATCTCATATGTAACCGTCATATCCCAGTATTTCTGCAAAGATGCCAGTTTCTTTTTCAGTTTTTTATTGTCACTGGTCTTCTTTGGTTTCAGATAGCAGTCGCTCTCTTCCAGATTTACTTCGGTCTTGCCGTCCGTCACTGCCTGACAGAGCAGCTCATAGACTTTATCTTCATCCAGCTGATTGCCTTCCACTTCCTCCACAATCTCAAATCCGGAAGACGTTTCATTAATATAGGCATCTTTCGGTTCGGTAACTTTATCGCTGTCAAAAGCATCCAGTTTTTCCATCGCTTCTTTGAGCTTTGCCTTATTGTAAACCGTCGGAGTCGTCATCGTATACTCCTGCGGATGGAAGTATGCATTGATCCATAAAAAAGAGTTCTGTGAATATTTCAGCTGCTGTGCCGCACCGTCTGATACATACTCAAACTGAATATCCGCACCGTCGATCTGTTCGGTCTTGTTGTCTTTTTCATGCACCCGCAGTACATAATCCTGCACCTGGTTTGCAACCAGATTTTCTACTTCTTTTACGGTCTTGCCGGACACATCAATGCCGTTTACCGTCGTCCCCGGAAAGAAACGGTCCATATAGTAAACGCCAAATCCCAGATAAACAGCAACCATGATCAGGACAACAATGCCGGCCACGATAAGAGGTGTTCTGGAATGTTTCTTTTTCGGCAGTTCCGGTTTTACCGGCTGCTGCTCATATCTTCCTGGTCTTCCCTGGCTTCCTTCTCTCCGGCTTCTTTCTGATCCCGGTGTTCTCTGCGGCTGTTCCAGTCCTTCGGCTCTTCTGTGCCGTTCTTCTCTTGAGCCTTCCCGTCTTGAACCTTCTGTTCTTGAACGGTCTCTTCTTCTTTTTCTTTTTGGTCCATCGTTTAATGTGATTTCCTTCATATACTTTTCCTTTGCCTCTTAAAAATACTGTTATCATCCCCGGTATTTTGCAGCAGAGCAGACATTTGCGTTCCGCTTTCAAAATACATTCCTATTTTAGCACGTATCCAAAAAAAGTAAACACCTACCTGTCAAGAAAAACAGACCGAAATTACAACATTTTAAATGCGATCAGTACAATCCCCAAAATCACAAGTACCACTCCGGTTGCACGGTTTAACGTTTCCGGTTTTGCCCTGTTTGCAAAACGTGCCGCAATCCTTGCCCACAGGAACGTGAACAGCACGCACAGCACCAGACAGGTGATATCCGGCATGCCGCCCATCGCAAAATGAGAAACCGCACCGGTAAATGCCGTAAACGCCATGATAAACACGCTCGTTCCGACTGCGGTCTTCAATTCATAGCCAAGCACACTTGTCAGGATCAGAAGCATCATCAGTCCGCCGCCCGCTCCGACAAAGCCGCAGATAAATCCGATCAGCATGCCGCAGATCACAGACTGGATAAAACGCTTCTTTTTTGAGACTGCCTGCATGGCTTCTTTGGTCGTCATAACCGGTTTTACGATAAATTTGACACCAAGCAGCAGTGTCATGACCATCGAAAATCCGCCCATGGTCGTACTCGGGAGCAGACTTGCGATATAGCTGCCCACCAGCGTAAATAAAAGTACCGTGACCATCATCACGATTCCGTTTGCCACATCCAGGTTTTTGTTTTTGCCGTAAGTATAAGCTGAGACCGCACTGGCGAGCACATCGCTGGCAAGTGCGATACCGACTGCCTGATACGGATCCATGCCAAGAAAAGTGATCAGCATCGGACTGATCACAGCTGCCGCACTCATGCCGGCAAACCCGGTTCCGATGCCGGCTCCCATTCCGGCAAAGAAACAGACTAAAATCGTAAAAATCATATTTTGCCCTCTTTTCTTTTTTTGTGTTAAAGCCCATTATAAAACATCTTCTCCACAAAAATCAATACCGCAGGAAACGCTTCTTTCGCTTCCTGCGGTATTTTATCTTTTCTTTCAATATCTTTTATGGCAGTCCGGAAAAAAACAGATCAGACTGATCCGTTTTTCCGTGTCGTTACGGTAACTGTGCTGCCGGTCCATCTCCAGGCAAAACATATCCTCTTTTCCGACCAGGTATGCTTCCTCGCCGCACCGGATCTTTACTTCGCCTTCCAGCACAGAAATGTATGCTTTTGTCTTTTTCCCCTGAATGCTGCCGGTATATTCTGCCCCCGGTTCCATATCAATCCGGTAAATCTTTGCCACACAGTTATTTTCATAAGGAAAACAGTTCCATATTTTATATTCGCCCCTTACTTCCTTTGTCGGCTCCATCTCTTTTATATGCACCAGTCTGGACCCTGGAGACACATCCTCTGTCAGCTCCTGAAATTCAATGTGAAGTCCGCCGATAATCTTTCCGATCACACCAAGAGAAGGGTTTGCGGTCCCTTTTTCGATCTGAGCCAGCATACTTTTGCTCACCCCGGTCTGTTCAGCCATTCCCTCAAGACTCATCCCTTTTTCCCTGCGGATCCGCTTTAAATTAACTGCAACGTTATAATTCAGATTGTCCATAACTGCTCCCTAGTCCTCCGATATACTGATCACGCTCAGTTCTTTCCGGTACTTTTTTTTATGTTCTTTTTTCTGGAGGTACATTTCATGATCTGCCTGTTTTATAATATCCCTGACCTGCAGCTCCTCATTTCCGCCCTCTACTTCTACGATACCGCAGCTGAAACTCTTCGGATATTCCTTTGTCTGCCCGGATGAAAATTCTTTCTGTATTTTCCTTATTTTCCGCTCTGCCATCTCGTAGGGACAGTTATACAGAATCACGCAGAACTCATCTCCTCCAATCCTTGCAAACACATCTTCTTTTCGGATGTGTTTTTGGATCGTCTCAACAAAAAACGTGATATACCAGTCCCCTTCTGTGTGTCCGTATTGATCATTGATATATTTCAGATGATCCAGATCGCAGTAACAGAAGGTCAGACTGCTCTCTTCTTTCAGCATATCCCCTGCCTTCTCCAGGAAATAGTGACGGTTTCCGATCTGTGTCAGCCCATCTCGGTTCGCTTCCATCCTCAGACGTTCTTCCCGCAGCTTCTCTTTCGTCACATCCCGGATAATATAAAGAAAGGCCTGTTCCCCCTGCCACTGCATATATCCGGTAATGATCCTATAAAAATGATGTCTTGAATCCTCTGCTTCCCATATCCATTCAAAAGAATCTCTGCTCTCTTCCGACCGGTGTTTTTGTGCGAACCGAATACACATCTGGTAAACTTCATTCCGGTCAATACTTCTGTCATTCCTCTTTTTACAGTACAGAATCCTCCTGCCGTCAGCACTGGTCACGAAAATCTCCTCTTCGCTGCGGTCGATCATCTCTACCAGAAGCTGATTGTAAGTTTCTACCATCCCGGCATGTATTTTTTCCCGCTCTGCTTCCTGTTTCAGTTTTAATTCCCGCTCCTTCAGCTGCTGCGTCATCGTATTGAATGCCTCTGAAAATTCCCCGAGATAAGATACTGTCTGAGAATAGTCACCCTTTGCCACCTGTTTTGCCTGCCAGGTCAGATGATTTAGATTTGCATGGATATTTTTTAAATTTTCGCACAAAAAATTCTCCCGCGGAGGCGGCTGCACCGACAGATTTCCTCTCGAAAGGGCTGCTGCGTACTGTTTTGTTTCTGTAAACGTCTTTGCAAAATACTGCAGTCCCCTGCCAAGCTTCCGAAAAGGCTCATCGAGTTGTTCCACATCAAGCGGCTGAATTTTTTTATCATACAGGATGCTTCTGAGGTATTCAAACAATAATTCGCTGTTTTTATCCTCCATGACTATGCTCCTATTTTTCGTCTTCTATATTTGCATGAAATCTGCACACGCGGTCACCGGTTGCCCAGCAGTCTACCTCTACTGCCGTATAGAACTTTCCGGAATACATGCTTAAAATACCGCCGATAAATCCTTCGTCGTAATTGCATACCGTCTCGCCAAGGATCGGAAGTCCGGAACAGTCTGCATCCTCTGACACATTGAGAATGATCTTTCCGCTCTCCTCATCTACCTTTTCGATACGCAGCACACCGATCTTTAATTCCTGCATTTTACTCTGAAGCTCACTTACAAACTGATCCAGCGGCTGATCCAGATTCAGCATTTTCTTTGCAAAATATTCTCCCGCCTTGCGTCCGGCATTGCGGAAAATCTCAATCTGCTTTTCCTTTCCAAACTGCCCGATCAGCTCCTCTTTCAGGGAATATTCCAGCAGACGGTAAACCATCACCGGAAGCTCTTCTCCGAGATTGCCTCTGCTGCCCGCATCATACTGCAGATAATCCTCCAGTGTAAGAGCTTTCCCTCCCGTCATAAAAACATTTTCTTCCATTGTATTCTCCTCTGCCTGTGTCCATTTATTCCTTGACTCATCATTCTATGTATTTCAGTATAACATCTCTTTTTTCTCCGTTCAACCAATTTTCCAATAAAAAGAGCCATAACCAACTTCATTTAAAGTCAGCCATGGCTCTGTTTTCTCAAAATTTTATTTATCTTCCAGAATCTTATCGATACTTACCAGTTTTACGCTCAGTACAAAGATTTCTGTTGCCGTTTTCAGCTCTTCCGGTGTCGGGTAAGACGGTGCGATACGAATATTGGAATCCTGCGGATCTTTTCCATACGGGAATGTTGCACCGGCATCGGTCATAACAACACCCGCTTCTTTTGCTTTGGCTACGATTGCTTTTGCACAGCCAGGCAGTGAATCAAAGGAAATGAAGTATCCTCCGCGCGGTTCAAGCCAGCTTCCGATCTCCAGTCCGCCCAGCTCATTTTTCAGTCCGCTCAATACAGTTTCAAATTTCGGACGCAGGATGTCTGCATGCTTTCTCATATGCAGCACCATGCCGTGGATATCTTTGAAGAATCTTACGTGACGCAGCTGGTTCAGCTTGTCATGACCGATGGTCTGGATGGTCATCTGCTTTTTAATATCTGCAATGTTTGCTTTGGAAGTACCGATTGCAGCTACACCGGAACCCGGGAAGCTTACTTTGGATGTAGAGCAGAATTTGTAAACCATGTCCGGATTACCTTCTTTTTTACATTCCATCAGGATCTCAACCAGGTTGTCCTGTTTATCCTCATATAAATGATGGATACCATATGCATTGTCCCAGTAAATACGGAAGTCTTCTGCTGCCGGTTTCAGTCTTGCGAAACGACGTA
>ERZ838516.3451-NODE-3451-length-14080-cov-3.630802_pt1 | contig 14080 bp, 10 predicted proteins | sample MGYA00519910_ERZ838516 | MGnify/ENA primary metagenome ERZ838516 (study PRJEB31850, sample SAMEA3708837) | human gut metagenome | biome: human gut; feature: human-associated habitat; material: faeces | place: China | collected 2014 ... | reverse complement strand
GCAATATCCACTGCACTCTGGAAACCGAAGGTCATATCGGTGCCCCACAGGTCATTGTCGATGGTCTTGGGCAGGGTCACGATATTCAGTCCTTCCTTGCGCAACAGGTTCGCAGTCTTGTGGGTGCCGTTACCACCGAGAATTACAAGGCAGTCCAGCTGCAGCTTGTAATAGTTCTGCTTCATGGCTTCCACTTTGTTCAGCCCGTTGGGATCCGGATCCTGGATCGTCTTGAAGGGGGTACGGGAGGTTCCCAGGATCGTGCCGCCCTTGGTAAGGATGCCGGAGAAATCCTTGTCTGTCAGCATGCGGAAATTACCGTAGATCAGTCCTCTGTAGCCATCGAGGAAGCCATAGATCTCGACCTCTTCCTTACTGTTCGCCAGGGTCTTCACCACACCTCTCATGGCAGCATTTAATGCCTGGCAGTCACCACCGCTCGTCAACATTCCGATTCTCTTCATCGTAGGATCCTCCGTTTTCTATATTTCATTATTTTCTCTTGCGTTTGCTGTAACTATGCAAAACTGTCTTCGTTCTGCCAATACTTATTTCTATTTTAATACATTTATTTTCATCTGAAAATAGTTTGTTGTAATTTCCGGCAGATTTCTCCCCTATGGCAAAACAAACCTCAGAAGCACCGGGCCTCTGAGGTTCGCTTATCATCTTATCATACGTTATTTGAATTTAAACTTTCCTTTGATCATGGTCACGTAGACAGCTGCGCCGCCACCGCCGACCACTACGGCTCCGGCTGCTGCCGCTGCCGCCACGCGGCCTGCGTTCGTTCCCTTACCGGAGGTCTCCGTTATCTGCTCTGTGCCGGATTCCTGAGAGTCGGAAGTCTGGGCGGTCATGGAATCTATCCGCTCCTCCTGCGGTGCTTCTCCACTCGATTCCTGCGTGTCCTGTGCCTCCCCGGAGGGCTTTGCCGCATCTTCCTTACGGTTTTCGTCCGCAGCGGGTGTTGTCGGGGGCACGGGAATTACAGAAGGCTTTACCACACCGGGTGTGGCAGGCGTTGCCGTGGCTGCGGGAGGTGTTGCCGCGCCCGTGGCCTTCCGGTCCGTATTGGACGCCTGACTGCTGTCATCGTCGTCATCATCGTCATCGTCGTTACTGGCAGCAGGCTTCTTCGGTGCGATCTCATAACCGCAGACGGTACAGATCTCCGCCCGTTCTGTGGTGGCCGCGCCACCGGATGCATGCTTTTCCGTATTGCTGGTGATTCCACAGACACCACACTTATGCCAGTGTCCGGTCATATCGGACAGATATCCTTCTGCCCAGCTATGATCCGTCTTCGGAAGAACGATCTCTGTCGCTGTTATGCTCTTGCTTCCGTCCGCGGATGCAAAATACAGTCCGCAGACGTCGCAGGTCCAGTATTCGATGCTGCCCTCTGCCTGACAGGTGGGTTCCACCCGGTCGTGGCGGTTCAGCGGGCCGTGACCGGAGTTCCATGTCTTCGATACGGCGGGGCTTGCGTTATAATCATCGGTTTCCGCATAGCGGATCTGTGCAGTCACCTTCTCGTTGTGACCGACTCCGGTGGATTTGGTCTGTCCCCAGTCCGTTCCATCAAAGCTGAATTCCACGTCAGTGCGATCTGTGGTGATCTGCGCCGCCAGATCATTGCCGCTGACGGTAAAGGTCATGTCAAAGGCATCCGGATCCGGGGTATCCTCGCGGTCTGCTCTTGCGGTGCGAAGGATGTGCACACAAACATGGAAATTCTCATAATTCTGTGACTGTAATTCAACCAATAATGTGGCAGTCTTGCCGATATCTTCCACAGTATTTTCTCCCAGGGTAAATATCAGCTTTCCTTCCGAATATTCAACCTTGGAATCTGCTGCCAAAATGTTCTCTGAATCCTCTCTCGTTATAACAGTCATTCCTGTTTTTCCCAGATCTTCGGACAGCCCCGGTATTTGCACGGCCCTCTCTTCCTTGGCTGCCCAGCTGTATTGCAGTTCCAGATCTTCAAGGTTCCAGGCCGATGTCGGTTGAATCATCAATTTCACCGGTTTCGTCAAAGATTGATAGTATTCTGGATACTTCGGAATAAATGTCGCCGTGTAGGTCTCGCTGTCGCCGACATAAGGAACCTTGTCATCATCGCTCTGGATCTGCCAGGTTCCATCAATTGTCTCACTCCCCAGTTTTGCCGACAATCCGGTCACTTTGAGTTCTCTCAGCTTATTGCCATAGGTTCCACCGGCAATGCCCTCACCTTCTACAGTAAGTAGAGCCGGGGCGATGTCAACGATCAGATTCTTCGTCTTCTCAGAGAAGAAAGAATTGTCATTTCCTTTGTAGACGAGGGTAAACGTGGTCGCACCTGCAGTCCGCGCATTGTAGGTTGCGGTGCCGTCCCAGAATTCTGCCGCATTTACCACCGGGGTATCCTCGATCCGGATCTCAAAGCTGCCCTCCGTATCTTCCGCAGAGATGTTCTTTCCGTTTGTCACAAAGTTTACCAGTGCCTTTACATTAAAAGTAATATCTTGTCCATAGGTGGGAATAGCGTTATCTGTTCTCTCGAACAGCAGACCCGTGGTGTACTTTACACCAACTGCGTTATTCTCCCCAAGAGAAGGATAGTAGGCGATTCCGGTCTCTTTATCGTTGGCTTTCTTCGTCCAGATGTCAGGGTTAAAACCCTCATCTTTTATTAGCTTTTCAAAGAAGTCGGGTGAGGTCAGTTGCAAGGTAGAACGTCCCCGTTTCCCCTCTTCCTCTTCTTTTACATCATAAACATCATTATTGAAATAGCAATTTGTTGCACCTCTATCTCCACTATACACTATTCCTGCACGATCTCCATCACCTGCAATAGCAGCTATACTAATGCAATGATCGATAACTGTAAATGGACTATTGCCGCAGATTCCTGCCGCCGCAGATCTTCCCTGAACGTCTCCTTCAAAAAAGCACTGGGAAATCATAGTACCTTGTCCGGCATTGCCGCAGATTCCACCTGCTGTATGCCCTTTTACCGTTCCAGTAAAGGAGCAGCCATAAATTTCACCCACAGACAAATTTCCGCAAATTCCTCCTGCAATGTCACTCGAAACGATGGCTCCGTTGGCAGCCAACAGCATTACCTTACCGCTTTCTTTTTCACTGTTTAGGGTTTTTGAATAGCCTATTGTGCCAAATAAACCAGAACTATAAGTCTGCTTATCTTCTGTCATATCGATATGGCCTATCGTATGTCCGTCTCCACTGAATTTTCCTGTGTACGGAGTTCCTGGATCTCCAATGGAACTGAGTTGTACTCCGCTCACATCTATATCGTTCTCCAAGACGTAGTTTCCGCTCCATTTTGTATCATCCCGTCCGATGGCTACGAATTCCTCCGCCGTGGTGATCAGGGTATAGATATCCCAGTCGTCGCCATTCGTTGTAACATAGTTATAAACCGGTACGGAAGCAGCCTTCATCTCTCCGATCTTTGTCACCTTTGTCAGATTGATGTAAGTCCCTTTGGCTGTACCAAATCTACTTCCTGTACCTGTAGCCACTGCAGTGTTGGTATCGACACTGCCCTCATTCCAGATTGTAGAATTCAAGCCCTCCGGAAGTGCACCGCAAAGCTGGCTGGTAGTCAGGGGAATCACCTTATCGCTTGCTCCTTCTCCCACCCCGGCATTATTCAAATCACTGTTGTAATAGCAGTTGCCGATAAAGTTCATATCATTCGAATCCGTGCTTCCAGCTATGCCACCAACATTTTTGCCATTCCCTGTAATCTTACCACAATTCAGGCAATTACTGATGTCATACCTATTCGCTGATGCACCGGTAATACCACCTACATAGCTATCCTGTTGAGAAACTGTTACAGCACCTATATTATAACAGTATTGAACTACGCCGTTTCCAACGTTTCCTTCATAACTGGCAGTGCCCATGATTCCGCCTGCTGTAGAAATTCCACTTACTGAACTGCTATTGTAGCAGCCGGAAATATTTCCTATCAGACTTCCGCATACACCGCCTACCTGCCGCCTCGCACAAATCGTGTTTTCGATACTATAGCAGTCAGAAATATTTGCTCCTACTCCAGCAATTGCGCCCACAAAGCTTTTACCAGAAATATTAGCCCCCTTTACTGTGACACTTTTTATATAGCTGGAATCAGCGGTAAAGTTGTGGCACTCTCCAAACAGACCCACATAGGAGGCTTCCTTTCCTGTAATTGTCATTCCGGTTATTGTATGTCCGCCGCCGTCAAAGCCTCCCCAGAAAGACTTGCCACCTGTACCTATCGGCGTCCACTCCTCACCGCTAAGGTCAAGGTCAGAAACCAGCAGAAAATGCTCCCTTTCATAATCCGTGCCATTATTCACCTGCTGCGCCAGATACGCAAGCTGCTCTGCATTTTCAATCAGCCAGGGTTCTTCTTTTGTGCCTCTACCTTGGGTAAAAGCTACCGCTGTGCCATCCCAGGTATCTACTGTTTCCCCCTCCGCTCTCGCACTCACCGGCACAGCGATCCACACCAGTGCCGCCAGTGCCAGCAAGGCCAGTCTCATCTTTACACTCCATGCTTTTGTATTTTTCTTCATAACCCTCATGCCTTTCTATATCCTGCAAAATTTCAAATATTTCCCAACCCTTTGCAAATGTAAAATCCAATTTTGTTTTTATACTATCCGTATCATTTATTATACCAAAAAAGCAAAGGCACCGTCAATATTTTCCATACGATTCGTCTCATATTTTTATAAAATTTTGTCAAACAAGTGCGCCCACCGCAAAATCGAGCAGGCTGGCTCATCGTATACGCAAAAAGAGTGACCGGATCTCTCCGGTCACTCCTCGTTGCCTTCTCTGAAAAATATATCCAGTTTTCCCAGACATTTGATCAATGTCTTCATTTCTTCCTCGTCCAGATCCCGAATGATCGTATGGATCATTTTCCTGTGGAAATCTCTGTGATGGAAAAAAGCTTTTCTCCCCTTCTCTGTCAGGGTCACCAGCACTACACGTTTATCTCTGGTGCTGCGGTTGCGGGTGAGATATCCTTTTCTCTCCAGACTGTTCATATTCGTGGTCAGGGTTCCCACGGTGACATGCAGTTCCCCGGCAATCCTGGACATGCTCTTGGGTTCCTCGATACCGATAGCCTCCAGAATGTGTATGTCATTATTTGTAATATCCTTGAATTCGTCTGTTATGACCGCCTTTGCCTCTGCGTCCATCACGTTATGGAACAGATTCACCAGCAATTCGTTCAGCATCCGGTTGTTGCTTTTTCCCATAGTTTCCTCTACGATATCTGGAATTTCTCTGTCGTATGCCGCAATCCTTCGAAGCTGCCTTCTCGGACGCATATCCGAGGGCTTCCTGCCCTTCGAATCATTTTCAGTATACCGTCTACCAGGTCATCACGCAAGCCCCAATCGTAAGCCCGGCGCCGAATCCCGCCAGAACGATGCGGTCGCCGCGGTGCAGCTTTCCCTGCCTGTGCAGTTCATCCAGCAGCACCGGGATAGAAGCGGAGGACAGATTTCCTACCCTCTCCAGATTTGTAGGAAATTTTTCACGATCCGCATGAAGGCGTTTTGCCACTGCATCAATGATACGTGCGTTGGCCTGATGCAGTACGAACAGGTCAATATCCGGCACAACAAGTCCGGCATCTGACAATGCTTCCTCGATACACTGCGGCACCCGTCTGGTAGCGAACCGGTACACTTCCTGTCCATCCATCTGAATATAATGTTCTCTGTCATCCGTCTGCTGTTTTTGATCCGTTTTTGCCGCTGAAGTCCTTACATATGGGGTTGTCAGTTCTCTCGCTCCGCATTGCAGGACTCCGCCACCGGTGCCGTCGGAGTGCAGTGCCCGGCCCAAAATTCCTGCTGCCGGTATCCGTTTCTCCTCCGCCGTCTCCTGCATCCCTTTCTCTGTCTCCGGCAAAGCGTTACTGTATTCCACCGCCCGAGACTCCGTCCTGCATCTCTCCACAACTACCGCCCCGGCGCCGTCTCCGAACAGGATGCAGCTGCCCCGGTCAGTCCAGTCCACCAGCTTGGACAACACTTCGCTGCCGATAACCAGCGCATTTTCCGCAAGTCCCGTCCGCAGATAGGCATCCGCAGTATTCAGGGCAAATAAAAATCCGGAGCAGGCCGCATTCACATCGAAAGCCAAAGCATTCACCGCGCCGACAGCTGCCTGTACCTGGCAGGCACAGCAGGGCAGATACTGCTCCGGAGAACAGGTTGCCACCAGGATCAGGTCGATCTCTTCCGCTCTTTTTCCTGCCTGTTCCAGCGCTTTGCGGGCAGCTTCTGACGCAAGTGTCACAACCGTTTCGCCAACTGACACATGTCGTTCCGCAATACCGGTTCTCTCCCGGATCCATTCATCCGAGGTTTCCACCAGCTGTTCCAATTCTTTATTTGTAACGATCCTTCCCGGAAGTGCACTTCCGGTTCCGGTGATTCTTATGGTTCTCACGCCATTTCCTCCATGATATCCACTGTTCTTTCTATTTTCTGCGCCCGCCAGGCATTGCTGCCGCAGAACAGCAGTCCGTTATCCACATCTCCCATTGCCGCATTGATCAACGCTCTGGTGATGCAATAAGGTGCCGTCTTCGGATCGCAGGTCTTAATGCAATGTCTGCATCCGGTCATAAACCGTTCCCCGGCCGCCACCTTTTCCAGAAAAGCATTCTGTATAGCTCTGCCCGGCATTCCCACCGGGCTTTTCACAATGACAATGTCTTCTTTCCGTGCGCTGAGATATGCCTGCTTGTATGCATCTGCCGCATCACATTCCTCTGTGGTCACGAAACGGGTTCCCATCTGTACCCCCGCAGCCCCGAGGTACAGGCAATGCTCCAGATCCCTCCGGTCATAAATACCGCCTGCAGCGATCAGTGGAATTTCCAGTTCTGCTGCCTGCCGGATCATTGCCGTAAGTTCTCTCTCATAGTTCTCCGGTGTGTAAGCATCCAGTTCTTCCCGCTTAAATCCCAGATGTCCTCCTGCCAACGGTCCCTCTGCCACGAGAAAGTCCGGCTTTCTGTCGTATTTTTTCATCCAGTATTTCGTGACGACCGACAGGGCACGGGTGCTCGACACGATCGGAGCCAGCATTGTCCGGTGGCTGCGCCCGGGCATTCCGTTTTCCGTCTCTGCCACAACTCCGGGCAGATCCAGCGGCAGCCCTGCACCGGAAATAATACAGTCGGTACCTGCCAACACTGCTGCCCTGACATAATCCTCGTAGCGCTGTGTTGCCACCATGATGTTGACACCGACGATACCGCCTCTTGCGATCTGCCTTGCTTTTTCTATTTCTTTTCCGATAGTGTGCAGATTACAGGCGATGGGATCTCTGTCAAAATCCGGCTCCCGGAAACCGATCTGGGCAGTAGAAATAATGCCGATCCCACCGGCAGCTGCCACTGCTCCGGCCAGCCCGGACAGACTGATTCCCACACCCATGCCTCCCTGGATCACGGGAATATCTGCATGTAATTCCCCCAGGATCATTTTTCCGTGCTTCATCCCACATCACCTCTCGTTACCGCTTTAATACTTGCGGAACCTTTCATAACGTTCCTCTGCGATTTGTTCACCGGTCATGCCGGTATATTTTTGCAGAAATTCCTTGATATGTTCCTTGAGATACCCGCCTATGGCTTCCACGGTACTTTGGTCTGCCCCGCCGTATTCCGGTACGATCCGCTCGATCACACCGAGGCGTTTCAGATCCTCGGATGTAATATTCATGACCTCACTGGCTTCTCTGGCACGGTCAGCATCCTTCCATAATATAGAAGCAAAGCCTTCGGGAGACAGGATCGAGTATGTGGCATTTTCCATCATCCATACCTCATTGCCTACCGCTGTAGCCAGTGCCCCGCCGCTGCCTCCTTCTCCGATAAGGATGCACAATACCGGTACTTTTAAGGCTGACATCTCCAGCAGATTCCGGGCAATGGCCTCGCCCTGGCCTCTCTCCTCCGCCTCCACGCCGCAGAAAGCTCCCGGCGTATTTACAAAGCTGATAATGGGTCGGTTGAATTTCTCCGCCTGCTTCATCAGACGCAGTGCCTTACGATACCCCTCCGGCATGGGCATACCGTAATTGCGTCTGGCACACTCCGCAAAATCCTTGCCCTTCACATCTGCCAGCACTGTCACCGGCTGCCCGTCCAGGAATGCCACCGCACCTACCAGTGCTTTATCATCCCCATAATAACGGTCGCCGTGAGCCTCCACTACATAATCGAAAATGTAGGGAATATAGTCGGTCGCTGCCGGTCTGTCCACTCTCCGGACGGTCTTGACCTTTTCCCATGCCGTTCTGGGGAGTGTCAGTATTGACCGTTCCTTCACGATCTCCGTAGGTTCAAAATGGAAGTCAAAATTTTTCTTAAAATCCGCATAATTCCCCTCACTGCACCGATGCGTCGTGATCAGGAAATATAAGGTCTTCTTCAGATTCTCCCGGCGGACGATACCGTCCACAAAACCATGCTCCTGCAAAAATTCCGCTGTCTGGAAGCCATCAGGGAGGCGCTGTCCCAGAGTCTGCTTAATAACTCTCGGTCCTGCGAAGCCGATCAAGGCTCCCGGTTCCGCCATGATCACATCTCCCAGCATGGCAAAACTGGCCGTTACACCACCTGTAGTGGGATCTGTCAAAATAGTCGCATAGAGAAGTCCTGCTTCTCCATGCCGTTTGATCGCTGCGGAGGTTTTTGCCATCTGCATCAGTGACACGATTCCCTCCTGCATTCTCGCACCGCCGGAACAGCAGAACAAAAATACAGGCAGCCGCAATTCTGTCGCCTTTTCAATTGCCTGGGTGACTTTCTCGCCGACCACATGACCCATACTGCCCATCATAAATTTGGATTCGCAGATGCCGATCACAGCCTTTTCCCCGTAGATCTCGCATTCACCTACGGTCACAGCTTCTTTTACGCCGGATTTTTCCCTGGCCTCCGACAGCTTTTCTTCATAGCCCTCATATTTCAATGGATTGCTCTCTTCTATCTCCTCGAACCAGGGCCGAAAGCTTTTCCGGTCTGCCACCATGCGGATCCGGTTGTGGGTCTTCACCCGGAAATAATAACCACACTCATAGCAGACATATTTATTTTTCGCTGCCCGGTCTCTGTTTATCATTTTCTTACATTTCGGGCATTTGATCTCTGTTTCTGTATCTACACTTCCCATACCTGCACCTCTTATTCTGCGTCACTTTTATCTCTCTGTCCCGCTCATAAAAAATCACTTCCGCAGATTATTCTTATTTTAACGCAAAGGTAAGCTCTGCTTTCGCCGCCAGTTTTCCGTTTACCTTGGCGATCGCTTCCCCGACACCCACCGGTCCCTTACTGCGGATAATGGTGGTCTCCAGCTCCAAGGTGTCTCCGGGGCGCACCATCTGTTTGAATTTTGCCTTGTCGATTCCTGCAAAATAAGCGGTCTTACCACGATGCTCCGGCAAAGACAGAATTGCTACAGCCCCTGTCTGTGCCAGTGCTTCCATGATCAACACGCCCGGCATCACCGGGTTCCCCGGAAAATGCCCGGCAAAATACGGTTCGTTAAAGGTCACATTTTTTCGTCCCACTGCCCGCACACCGGGCTCCAGCTCCTCGATAGTATCGATCAGCAGAAATGGATGTCTGTGGGGCAGAATCTCCATGATTTCCTGTGTATTATAAACTGACATTGTTCCTCCGTTCCGCGAATGCTGTCGTATCAACTACTTCCTCGCATTGTGCAATCGTCCTCGTTGATGCTCTGCCTTCTATCCTGTGTCTTGAACATCTGCTGCGGTTATTCTGTGTACTTCTTCAACAACAGACTCGCATTATGTCCGCCGAAGCCCAACGAATTGGTCAATGCATAGGGCACCTCTTCTTTGTAGCTGTCCCGGCAGTAATTCAGATCAAGTTCCTCCTCCGTCTCACGCAGTCCCACGGTGCGGTGGATATAGCCTTCCTGAATTTCTTTTACGCAGGTGACAAACTCCACTGCACCTGCTGCTCCTAAAAGATGTCCCACCATGGATTTGGTGGAATTGATCTTCAGGTCATATGCATGTTCTCCAAATGCCAGCTTGATCGCTCTGGTCTCGAACAGGTCATTATGATGGGTGCTGGTTCCATGGGCATTGATATAGGTAAGCTCTTCCGGTGCCACCCCGCCGTCTTTTAAGGCATTCAGCATGGCGGTGGCTGCTCCGCTGCCATCCTCCGCAGGGGATGTAATATGATAAGCATCCGAAGAACAGCCGTAGCCGGTCAGTTCCGCATAGATCTTCGCCCCGCGCCTCTTTGCATGCTCCAGCTCTTCCAGTACCACGATAGCGGAACCCTCTCCCATGACGAAGCCGTTTCTCTCCTTGTCAAAAGGAATGGATGCCCGTTCCGGATCCTCACTAAATGACAGCGCTGTCAGTGCTGAAAATCCGGCAATTCCGATGGGGGTAATGGAGCTTTCCGTTCCTCCCGCTATCATTACATCCGCATCACCGTACTGGATCGTACGGTATGCTTCTCCGATGGAATGTGTACCGGTTGCGCAGGCAGTAACCACATTCAGGCTCTTGCCCTTCAGCCCATAGGCAATGCTGACATTGCCTGCTGCCATATTAGAGATCATCAGAGGCACCAGCATGGGGCCTACCCTGCCGGGGCCTTTTTCCTTCAGGCGGTCATATTCCCGCTCCATGGCCTGTAAACTTCCGATGCCGCTTCCCACACTGCAGCCCACCATATAAGGATCTTCCTGTTCCATGTCGAGACCAGCATCCGAGATGGCCTGTCCAGCAGCCGCCACAGCAAACTGGCAGAACTGCTCCATTCTGCGGGCGGATTTTTTGTCCATATATTGTGCGGGATCAAAATCCTTCACTTCCGCCGCCAGCTTACAACGGTAATCCGCAGTATCAAAATAAGTGATAGGACCGAATCCGGTCTTGCCCTCTTTGATACCATTCCAGAATTCCTCTACGCTGTTTCCAATCGGAGTGATAGCTCCCATGCCTGTTACTACAACTCTTCTATTTTTACCCATACAGATATACTCCCTCGCATCCTGACTTATTTTCTATCCTGCTGTACTGTTAGCGGACATATTTTCTATTCTACTTTACTGTTGCCGGAGGTATTTTTTACATTGCCATACCGCCGTCCACGCACAGCACCTGGCCGGTAATATAGTCCGAGGCATCTCCTGCCAGGAACAGAACCGCCTGTGCGACATCCTCCGGTCTTCCCATTTTCTTAAGCGGGATCTGTCCAACCGCATTATCCTGTACCGCCTCCGGAAGCTTATCTGTCATATCTGTCCGGATAAATCCGGGTGCCACGGCATTCACACAGATATTCCGGGATGCCAGTTCTCTCGCTACACTTTTCGTCAGACCGATCAGTCCCGCCTTGGAGGCGGAATAATTAGCCTGCCCTGCATTCCCGACGATGCCACTGACAGAAGAGATATTGATGATTTTCCCATATCTCTGCTTCATAAAGGTCTTCGTCAGATGCCGGATCATGTGAAATGCGCCTTTCAGGTTCGTATCCAGGACTGCATTGAATTCTTCTTCCGTCATCCGCACGATCAGATTGTCCCGTGTGATCCCGGCGTTATTGACAAGGATGTCAACTCTGCCGCATTTCTCTGTTACTGCCTTTACAAAGGCTTCACTCTCTGCAAAATCTGCAACATTGCATTTCACAGCCTCCGCCATGCCGCCTTGGCTTCGGATGTCCTCCGCCACTGCTTCCGCCGCCTCTGCAGAGCCGTTATAATTAATGATCACCGTGGCTCCTTCTGCTGCCAGTGCCTGTGCCACTGCTTTTCCGATGCCTCGTGAGGCCCCTGTGACAATAGCAACTCGTCCTGTCAGACTTTTTCCTGTCAACATGCCAGCTCCTCCATCACCCGGTCCAGATCCTCCGGTTTCTCGATATTGTATACTTTGACATTTCTGTCAATTTTCCGTACGAAGCTGCTGAGTGTCTTCCCCGGACCGATCTCTATGAAAGTATCCACACCATCTGCGATCATCCGCTCTACGCTCTGAGTGAAATGAACGGGACTGGATACCTGTTGTTTCAGCAGTTCCGCAACCTGTGACGCATCTGTCACATAATCCGCTGTAACGTTGGACACATAAGGAATCCAAGGGGTTGACAGCTTGACGCTTTTCAATTCTTCTGCCAGCTGTTCTCCTGCATTTTTTAACAGGGCTGAATGGAACGGTCCGCTGACCTTTAAGGGTACACAGCGTTTTGCGCCTGCTTCCTTCAGCGCTTCCGATGCTGCCTCTACTGCATCTGCCTCCCCGGTGATCACGATCTGTCCCGGGCAATTATAATTTGCTACGGAGACGACTTTACCGGTTTCTTTTGCTGTCCGTTCGCAGATTGCTGCCACAGCATCTCCGTCCAGTCCCAATACTGCTGTCATGGCTCCGCCTTCCGGATAGGCCTCCTGCATATAGATACCACGCATCCGGATGATACGGAACAGATCCGGCAGCTCCATCACACCGGCTGCAGCCAGTGCCCCATATTCTCCAAGGCTTAATCCTGCTGCCATCTCTGCTTTCAGACCCTTTGCCTCCAATACTTTCAGAATAGCCACTTCCATGGTCAGCATGGCGATCTGCGTATATTCTGTAATGTTGATATAAGGATTTTCCTCAAAAGTCAGCTGCTCCATAGAGTACGGATGTCCACTATCCGCCTGTGCTTCCCGCTTATCCTGCCAATACAGATTCTGGAGCACCTTGTCTGCCAGCTTCCATACCGCCTGTGCTTCCGGGTAAGTATCATAGAACTCCTTGCCCATTCCTATGTACTGGGAGCCCTGTCCCGGGAATAAATATGCGATCCTGCTCATTTTGTCCTCTCCTAATTACTATGTGATGCTATTGTTCTCCTCGGTTACAGCACATTTTTATAATGCGCCGTTTTCCATATAACTACGCCGCCTGTCGCTGTTCGAAATCTGTTGTCAGCGGTTACCTGTCGCTATATTTTTTTATGCTGTCCTTGTGCCGCTATGCACTCCTGCGCCTGCTGCACTGTTTCTTCAATAATCTCACGGCAGGTCTGTTCTCTGCGGATCAAGCCTGCAATCTGTCCCGCCATCAGTGTTCCGTTTACGGTATCTCCGTCCTGCACTGCCTTCCTGAGAGATCCCAGCGTCAGCTTTTCCAGTTCCATGAAATCGGCATTCTCTTTTTCCAGCTTCAGATACTCCCTGGTCATCTGATTACGTAAAGAACGCACCGGATGTCCGGTAGACATTCCCGTCACCACGGAATCGATATCCTTTGCCTTGATGATCTGATTCTTGTAATTTTCATGGACAATGGATTCCTTGGATGCTACGAACCGGGTACCCATCTGGATTCCCTCTGCCCCCAGCATGAAGGCCGCCGCCATGCCTCTGCCATCGGCGATACCTCCGGCTGCGATCACCGGAATCGATACCGCATCCACCACCTGAGGAACCAGCGCCATGGTCGTGGTGGAACCGATATGTCCGCCGCTCTCCATGCCTTCCGCCACTACGGCGTCTGCGCCGGCCCGTTCCATCATCTTCGCCATAGCCACACTGGCCACCACCGGAATGACTTTCACTCCGGCATTCTTCCACAGCTCCATGAATTTTCCCGGGTTTCCAGCACCAGTCGTTACCGCTTTTACCCCTTCTTCCACGACGATCTTCGCTACATCCTCCGCATTGGGATTGAGCAGCATGATATTCACGCCGAAGGGTTTGTCAGTCAGTTCTTTGCATTTACGGATTTCCTCCCGGACAACCTCAGGCGGAGCGGAAGCGGCACCGATGATGCCTAAGCCTCCGGCATTCGATACCGCTGCTGCCAGCTTATGTTCTGCCACCCAGGCCATACCGCCCTGGAAAACGGGATATTCTATTTGTAGAAGTTCCGTGATCTTTGTTTTCATTGTCTTTCTGATCCTTCTCGTCATTCTGCGTTATATTACATATTCTGATGATACCAGGGTCAAAAGGTCTAAGCCCACATGAGCTTGCTCATAAGTGGGTGA
>ERZ838516.3439-NODE-3439-length-14114-cov-3.620528_pt1 | contig 14114 bp, 9 predicted proteins | sample MGYA00519910_ERZ838516 | MGnify/ENA primary metagenome ERZ838516 (study PRJEB31850, sample SAMEA3708837) | human gut metagenome | biome: human gut; feature: human-associated habitat; material: faeces | place: China | collected 2014 ... | reverse complement strand
ATCATTTCTTCCGGGTTCATTTGCCCTCTTTGGCCGCGATGTTGTGGACCTTGCGCGTTTACTCCTAATGTCATCAATAGGAATAGAGATGAAATAATTAAGGTTACTGTTTTCATACTTTGTTTTATTAACGTTTATAATGGCATGAAATTTAGGATTTTAAGGTAGTCTGTAAATTACATGCGTTTTTAAAATGCATTTGCTCTTATGACAAGATACGGGCGAAAAGGTTTATTGGTTACTGTTCCATTTTCTTGAAAAAACTTTATATTTGTGAGATAGATAAACGACATTGAATCGTGTGGCCGGGAACGGGTGGATGTGTAACCTTGTAATAATGAAGTCAATTTGGGTGATAAGGAGGTAAATATAGTTCTGGAGTTCTCTCGCGGAGGGGAAAAGGCTTTTCGGATGTTGTACGACCGTTACGTGGTGGCGTTGCGTTATTTTGCCGCTAAATACGTGGATGACGAGGCCGCTATTGAAGATGTCGTGCAGGATGCTTTCGTGGACGAAGGTTTCTTGGCTGATCAGCTCGACGTGACACGCAAGGTGTTGTATGATGCTTTTATTTCTTTGGCAAAACGTAAGATTATTCGCTACGTGCCGGGGGACGTGAAACCTTACATCGTGTATTACCAACCCCGGTTGCCATTGTCCTATATCACGATCGGGAGGGAGGCTTACGAGAACCGGAAGGAGTTGTTTGTCACGAAGATCGGGGCCATGGCCCGTTATATCCGGGATGACGAAACGTGTCGCCAGCTTTTGCTTATGGAGTATTTCGGGCAGAAGGAAGAGAAGCCTTGCGGGATATGTGATGTCTGTATCGGGAAGAAGAAACGGTTGCATCGGGAAGAGCGGAAAAGTCTGGAGGAACAGATTTTGCAGGTGCTTGCCAAACAGAATACGAATATCCGGGAGTTGGTGCGTCAATTGGGTGAGGACGAAGAAGTCGTGATCGGGCAAGTCCGGAAATTGTTGGATGAAGGGAAAATTCAATATGTTTCGACCTTGGAACTGGGGATAACGAGGAAGTCCTAAATGTTAATTTAGTATAATTGCATTACACTCTTTCCCTTGTCCCGTCGGTGTTTCACTGGTAAGTATTCGATAAGTTACCGATAAGTCTTCGATAAGTTGCCGATACGGGCAGTCAATTTTTCGTTACTTTTTTCTTGAAAAATGAATGAGGTATTAGTGAGACATAGGTGCGAGTCACTGTTGAGCGTTAGGAGGCTCACTAGGGATTTGTTTACAAGTTATTAAAAAAGATTCAAATTTGTCGGTACCTTTTTCTTCGTGAAGTGTTATAAGGTAAAATAGCACGAAATGAAAAAGGAAACAGAGTATATTATCCAGTTGATCGTGAAAAGACTTCAAGGAGGCTTGTCTCCCGAAGAGGAAACTTTCTTCGCGGCTTGGAAATCACGTTCCAAGGCCAACGAGGAGTTGTATGAACGATTGGAAAATGAATACGAGGAACACACGGAATATCCTTTATACGAGCATTTTAATGCTCGTCGGTCGTGGCCGTCTGTCATGAAAGACATTCGGAAGAGACATTCCATTCGACGCTTGTATCGTGGTGTTGCCGCGACTGCCATCGTGTTATTGAGTGTATCTTCTTATCTGATGTTTTCGACGGGTGGGGAGGAAGTACTGCCCGTGGCCCGGGTGGAGTCGGGCAACCATTTTTCTTTTGGGAAGCGTGCCTCGCTGATTCTGCCGGGAGGGGATACTTTGCTGATTGCCCCGGGGGTGGCGGACACGCTTGACGAGCAATTACCTTTCGTGAGTAATAATGGTGAAACCTTGATCTATCATACTCCCCGGACGGCGGATTCTTTGGTGTATAATACGCTGAAAATACCTCGTGGCGGGGCTTATTCCTTGCAGTTGTCAGATGGTACGAAGGTAATGCTGAATTCCGATTCCCGGTTAAAGTTCCCGCAATCTTTTTCGGGTGATACCCGGGAGGTGTATCTGGAAGGAGAAGGATTTTTCCAAGTGGCAAAGGATGCCGCAAAACCCTTTATCGTGCATTGTGAGAAGTATGCCGTGCGTGTGTTAGGTACTACGTTTAATATTTCTGCTTACCAGAACGATGAAGTTTCGATGACGACGTTAGTCGAGGGACGGGTGAATATTGAGTGCGGGAATACGGTTGTTGCGTTGACTCCCGGACTGATGGCTGCCGTGGCCGATTCGAAAGTGACGACCCGGGAAGTGAACGTGGAGTCCTATATTTCTTGGACGAGAGACCAGTTCAGTTTCAGCGAGGAACGTCTGGAGGATTTGTTAAAAAAGATTTCCCGCTGGTATGACGTGGAGTTCGTGTTTGATGATGAGGAGATCAAGGATTATAAATTTTCCGGGTTTATGCCTAGGTACGAGAGTATAACGAATTTGTTCGAGATATTGGAACAATCGGCGAATGTAAGTTTTGTTCGAAAAGAGGATAAAAAAGTGATAATTATAAAACATTAATTCAAGCATGGCCAGCTAAATTAATCATCGGAGTGTCGTATAATAAATTTTAAATGTATGAAAAATTGGAGTGTACTGGCTGCGGTAATGCTCGTGGTAGCGTTATGTCCTTATTCAGCTCAGGGAATTGACAGGAAAAAGAAAGAGGTTCAGCCTAAAACGACGAAGGTTGTGCTTGGTAAATATGACAAGTTGTTCAAGAACAAGGCACACGTGGTGGCGAAAGGCGGTTTTATGACCTTGCACAAGGTGGACGGCAAGTTGTTTTTTGAAATGCCTTTAAAGTACATGGGACGGGAATTTTTATTGGCCTCCACGGTAACTTCTGCGACAGATAATAGCATCTGCGTGGTAGGTTATAAGCCGAGAACTCCCCGGCATATAAAATTTACATTATTGGATAGTATGGTCTGTTTGAGGAATGTCAATTCGAAAATGACTTATGACAAGGGACAGGCCGGGCTAGAAGAAGCGATGGAGAAGAATTTCGGGGATCCTATTGTCGAGTCTTACCGGGTGCTGGCGTACACGCCGGATAGTTCTGCGGTGGTTTTTGACATGACGGATATGTTCACGAAGGATGAATCTTCTTTGTCTCCAATTATGCCGAACTCGGGTGGAATACTCAGTCATTCTGCCAGTTTGAATAAAGAGGGATCTATGTTGACCGAGATCAAGGCTTTTGAAGATAATGTAAGTATTAAATCCGTTTTGTCTTATCTGGTCACGACGAAAGCGATGGGTATGCTCACGGTAAAGAAGGATGATCCATTGACTACTCGTGTTACACGCACGTTGTTGCTTTTACCGGAAAACAAGATGCGTCCTCGGATCACGGATTCCCGGTTAGGTATATTTTTAGGGAATAAAGTGTACGTTTCCATGGAAGAGGACGGTATTCAGAAATATTCGGTGGCTAATCGCTGGCGGTTGGAACCTAAGGATATGGATGCGTGGAAACAGGGAAAGTTGGTGGAGCCGGTGAAACCAATCGTGTATTATTTGGATAACACGTTCCCGGAATCGTGGAAAGAACCCTTGAGGGAGGGAATTTTAAGATGGAACACCGCATTCGAGAAAATCGGGTTCAAGAACGTGGTTCAGGTGCGGGATTTTCCCTTGGATGATCCAGAGTTTGATCCCGATAATTTGAAATACTCTTGTGTTCGCTACATCCCGTCAACGACGGCCAACGCAATGGGACCCTCGTGGGTGGATCCGAGTACGGGGGAGATTATTAATGCCAGCGTGCTGATCTATAACGACGTAATCCGGTTGATTAACGGGTGGCGCTTCGTGCAGACGGCTCAGGTTGATCCCCGTGTCCGGGCAAAAAAGATGCCGGATGATGTGGTGAAAGAATCGCTGGCTTACGTGATCGCTCATGAAGTGGGCCACACGCTGGGATTGATGCATAATATGGCAGCTTCTGCCGCTTATCCCGTGGATTCCTTGCGCTCGGCAAGTTTCACGCAAACATACGGAACCACGCCTTCCATCATGGATTACGCCCGCTATAATTATGTCGCTCAGCCGGGGGATAAAGGGGTGAGATTGACACCACCGGATTTGGGGGTTTATGACGAGTTTGTCATAAAATGGTTATACACGCCACTACCTGAGGTAGAAGATGCTATGGCCGAGGTTCCTATCCTAGAAAAATGGTTGGATGAGAAGGCCGGGGATCCCAGGTACCGTTATGGACGGCAACAGGTTTATGCCCGGTTTGATCCTAGTGCGATAGAAGAGGATTTGGGGGATGATCCGGTGAAAGCGGGAGATTATGGGATTCAGAATCTGAAGTATATTATGAGTCATTTGAACGAGTGGTTGGGGGATGATCCTGACGGGCAACATCGTCAGGTCATGTACCAGACTATCGGTAATCAATACTATCGTTATCTGAAGAACGTGATGTATAACGTGGGAGGTATTTACCTGACGGAGGTGAAGGCCGGAACTCCGGGCAAACGTTTTGTTTCGGTTTCCCGGGAGGTACAAAAGAACTCGCTTAAATGGGTGATTCGGGAGTTGAAAACCCAGAATTGGCTGGCCGATAAGGAACTGACGGATAAGTTTGCCTTGGGCGTTTCACTGGCACCGACGGTACGGTATGCTGCCGCGAAGAATGTTGCCGAATTGTACAAGAACGTGGTTCTTTCCGCTCACGTGTCTCGTGATCCTTACACGGTGAAAGAGTTCTTTGACGATTTGTATCATGAAGTGTGGGCTTCTACCTTGAATAACCGGAAACTTTCCGAGAGCGAGAAGATGTTACAGCGGGTGATTGTTGAAGTTGCGTCAGAGGGGATGGAAGGAAAGAAGAAAGGTTTACCATTCTTGACAGACGAGGCTCTTTATTTGCGTTCCGGTGATGCTTTTGCTCCTTCTGTTGACGAAATCAACGCTTACGGGCTGGATGAGACGGGGATGGTGAGTAGGTATCTGGACGAGTTCCGGGAGATAGAACAGGTGTACGGACGGGGTTTCGTGGCCGCTCATCTTGAAAATATCGGGAACGGGTACGGTTGGCAGCGAAAAGTGACTACCACTGCAATCGACGATTCCAAGGTGTACTTGCAGGACATGCTGGTTCGGGTGAAACAATTGTTGGAAGGTAAGTTATCCACCGCGGATAAGGACACGAAAGCTCATTATCGGGCATTGATTCTTCAAATTGAGAAGGCGCTTAAAGTCGAATAATATACCGGGAGGCGGGGAAAGTCCCCTGTCTCCCGAAAAGAATACCTATTAACAACTAATTATATGAACATGAAAACGAATCGAGTGTTAAACAGGGACAAATGCAGGGGATGGATCAGGTGGTCTCTCGTGATCGGCTGCATTTTGTTTAGTTCTATGAGAATCTACGCTTCGGACGTTCGCTTGGTGAATGATTCGATCAAGCTGGATTTGAAGTTTGAGAAATCGACCATGTTGGAGGTACTCAATACGTTGAAAAAGAAGACGGCTTTGAATTTCGTGTATAATCACGAGGAAATAAAAGGGATTCCACTTATCACGAAAGAGTTCCGGCAGGCGACGGTACACCAGATTTTGGATTATTGTTTACGCAACACGGGGTATGTTTTTTCCGTGGTGAATGACGTGGTGGTGATCAAAAAGAAAGAGGTAAAGAGAGGTCAGCAAAAGGTTACGATTACCGGGACCGTGTTCGACGAGAAGAATGAACCTCTTCCGGGAGCAACCGTGATGCTGAAAGGCACGACGATTGGCGTGGCCTCTGACGTGAACGGGGAGTTCAAACTGGAGCTACCGGAAAGTGATGGGATGGTTCTCGTGGTCAATTTTATCGGTATGATTTCCCAGGAGATTCCGGTGACTCGTGACGTTAACTTGAAAATTGTTCTGAAGATGGCGGACACGGCTCTGGATGATGTTGTAGTCAATGGTTTTTACACGAAGAATAAAAACACGTTCACGGGTTCCGTGACCACCGTGAAGGGGGAAGAGCTGGTACAAGCATCCAGCACGAACCTGATCCAAGCGTTGAGTACTTTGGTGCCGGGGTTGAGAATCGTGGAAAATAATGCGCAGGGATCGAACCCTAACGCCGTGCCGGAGATTATTATCCGGGGAACCAATTCATTGATGACCAGTGATGAGGCGGGAATTAACACGCCCTTAATTATTCTGGATGGAATCGAAATCTCGCTTGAAGAACTCTACGATTTGGATTTGTTCGATATAGAGAGTGTGAACGTACTGAAAGATGCAGCCGCAACCGTTCTTTATGGTGAACGGGCTTCCAATGGCGTGATCGTGGTGGAACGGGCTCACGTGAAGGATGATAAAGTGCGGTTCAGTTATAATTTTGTTCCTGATTTCAGTTTCCCCGATTTGAGTTCCATGAACTTGTGTAATGCCTCTGAAAAGTTAGAATTGGAACGTCGGGCCGGGTTGTATAATTCGGCTAATGGTAACGCTGACAGAAATTATGCCTATAAGTTGGAAAACGTGCGCAAGGGGATTGACACGGATTGGATTTCAAAACCATTGAGAAACTCTTTCAGTCATTCTCATTCATTGCGGGTTGCCGGTCGGGGAGGTAATATGGATTACAAGGCATCTGCTTCTTTTAAAGATACTTACGGGGTCATGAAGGGGGACTACAGAAGGAATTACGGTCTTAATTTTTCATTGGCTTACCACATGACGAATAAATTGACGATCTCTTATCAGTTTGCTTTCGGGATGACGGATAGCAAGGATTCTCCTTACGGTCAGTTTTCAACCTACACCGAGTTGAATCCTTACGAGCCGGTGTATGACGAGGATGGCGAGTATATCCGGAATTACTATTTCAACAAGTTCGATCCCTCTCGCAACGAGAAAATAGAGAATCCGTTATACAATGCTACGCTTTCCAGTTTTTCGAAATCTAAGAGTAAATCGATCAAAAATAGTTTATCCCTGCGCTGGGATATCAGCAAGTCTTTTTTCGTGAACGGGCAATTCGATTTGAACCTGTCGGATTCGAAGAGTGATAAATATACCTCGCCGGAAAATTCGGCATATGAAAATTACACTTCTCCGGAAGAGCTTGCGCAGAAGGGGGAATACAGGCAAAGCTCTTCCGACGGGAATTCGTACACGGGAAAATTGGTTGCAAACTATTCTATCGCTTTGGATGAGCATGGTAGCGTGTTCGGTATTCATGCCGGGACAGAGATTTCAAGGGAGAAGACTACGAGTAGCCAGATCACTGCCGTGGGGTTCTTGAAGGACGAACTGGACGATTTGAGTTATGCGATGAAATACGATGACAAGGCTCCTAGCGGGAGCGAGAAATTATCAACAAGAGTCGGGTTCTTTGGTGATGTAGATCTTTCCTACCGGAACAGGTATTTTGTCAACGGAGTTTTCCGGACTTCCGGTTCCTCTAAATTTGGTAAGAATCAGCGTTTCGCTCCCTTCTGGTCTGTCGGTTTCGGGTGGAATGTTCACAACGAGGAGTTTTTGAAATGTGATTGGTTGAACACGCTACGTTTCCGGGTAAGCTACGGGTACACGGGTAATGCCGGTTTTTCTCCTTATCAGGCGATCACGACATATAAGTATAGCAATGATTATCGCTATTATGCGGGTGTCGGGGCTTTACCGATCACGATGGGAAACATGGATTTAAAGTGGCAGCGGACGTTGAAAATGAATTACGGGGTCACCGGTGGATTCCTGAATGACCGGTTGCGAGTGGAATTCGATTACTACGTGGAGAAGACGAAAGATATGTTGATCCCGATAGATGTACCCCTTTCCATGGGCGTGGATAACGTGAAGGTTAATCTGGGATCGGCTAAAAATGCCGGGTTGGATTTCTCTATTTCCGGGCAGATCATACAAAAGAAGGATTGGAGCTGGATGCTGACGGTGAATGGCGGGCATGTGTATGACAAGATCGAGAAGATCAGTAATGCCTTGCAGCGGACGAACTCGGAAACTACGTCTTCGGACGAATGGAACGCTCCCAAGATTCAATTCAAGGAGGGAGAGTCTCAATACGCGATTTATGCCATGCGTTCCGCGGGGATTGATCCGGCCACGGGTAAAGAGGTGTATATAAATAAAAACGGGGAATACACGTTTGATTACAGTTACGACGATCAGGTGGTTGTGGGGAATACAAACCCGACAATACAAGGAAGTATATTCACGTCGTTCCGGTATAAAGGGTTTTCTTTAAGCGTGTCGGCTGCTTACACGTTGGGAGGTGATATTTATAACACGACACTGGCGAAGAAGGTGGAGAATATAAACATCAAAGAGAATGTCGATCGACGGGCGTTCACGGAAAGATGGAAAGAGATCGGGGACGAGACCCGTTTCTTGGGCATCCCGGAAAGCGGATGGGCTACTTATCTTTCGGAACGTTTCGTGGAGCGTAAGAATGAGTTGTCGATTTCGAATATTAACCTGCAATACGAGTTTAATGTTGAAAAGCTGAAATTGTTCGGTCTGAAACGTCTGGTCGTGGGTATCGGAGCATCGGACATCGGGCGGCTTTCCACGGTTAAATTTGAAAGAGGTACTTCCTATCCCTATTGTCGGAGCTTTAATTTCATACTTAGACCTACCTTTTAATGAAACAATATAATCGTATGACTATGAAAAAGATAATATATATGCTACTGATCGCCTCGTGTGGGTGGAGTTGCGATAGCTTTCTGGATGTAAATCCCAAGGCGGAGGTGATTGACGAGGATATGTTCAGCACGGCTTCGGGCGTGGAGGATGCCCTGTATGGTGTGTATTCGGCCTTGTCCAATAGTTATTTGTATGGTAATTATATGTCGGTGTATTACCCGGAACTGTTCGCACAGAATTTCGTGGATGACGGTATCAAGGGAACGGAGATCGGGAAATTGAACATGGGCGATCTTATGATGGAATCGGATGTGATGAAGATGTGGAAACAAGCTTATACGGCGATCGGTTACGTGAACAATATTATTATAAACTTAGAGAATAAGGACGAGAAGGCGTTCAAACATTATAATATTTACCTTGGGGAGGCTTTAGGGCTTCGGGCTTATCTGCATTTTGACCTGCTACGATATTATGCCGTTCATGTTACCTCGAAAGATGAAACGGCCAAGGCACACGCCATTCCTTACGTCACGACTTACGAGTTTTACGTGACACCCTTTTCTTCGGTAACGGAGGTTTACGATAAGATTATTCAAGATCTGGAACGGGCAATTGGTCTTTTGGCAGACGACGAGAGTTTGATGGAGGCAGAAAGAACGGGACACGCTGCTGATTTCGTTTCAGCCCGGGAGACTCATTTCAATTTGTACGCAGCGGAGGCAGCTTTGGCCCGCGTGTATTGGATGAAGGGCGATTTGAAGAATGCCAAGATCTACGCTCAAAAGGTGATTGATTCTCATAAATTCCAGTTGGTGGATAAAACGGAGGTGGAGAGCATGGTACAGAGTAAGTTGTCTTTTAAAGAGACGATCTGGGGAATTTATACAAGGGATTTCGGGACCTCGATGAAGAATTTATTTATTAGAAGTACGGGAATAGATTTGGCCTCGGATTGGGAGGACTTGTACCTAGATAATCAGGGAGCGGAAGAGGGCGTGGATTACAGGAGATTCTGGTTTGACGTGGACCCGGATAAAGATGCCACGACTTGCCTCAAGCTGATTAACTACGAGTTTTTGGCTGACCCGAATAAATACGATGAACCCGTTATTCTGGGAGTGAACATGATTCGTATCCCGGAGATGTACTATATCATGGCGGAAGCTTTGCTGGAAGAGAATATCGACTTGGCCACGGATTACATGGATGTTGTTGTGGAGGCCCGGGGAATGGTCGGGTTTAAAGACCGGATTCCGGCTCGACAATTGACGCTTGATGATATTATGAAGGAACGCCGTAAGGAATATTACGGGGAAGGCCAAGAGTGGTTTTGCATGAAACGGCAGAACCGGGATGTATATTCAATCATAGGGGCGGTAACCCTGCCGGGAAGTGACAAGATCTATTGTTTGCCTGTTCCCGAAGAGGAAATGAATGCCCGTTAACATTAAAAACGAAAGACATGAAAAGGATAACATTAATTAGTTTTGCTATTGGATTAGCGTTGAGTGCGCTTTCCTGTTCGGATGATGACCTGATGTATAACGTGCATCAGAAAAGGTCTGTCTATTTTGACCGGGAAAGTAAAACAGATACTATTTTTTTCTCTTTTGTTTCGGTTGAAGGGGATGACTACGATTACCGTATCCCGATCCGGGTGATCGGTAAACCCGTAAACGAGGTGCAGCACCCGGTGGTTATGGTCGTTGCCGATTCTTCAACAGCCCGGGAGAACATGCATTACGTGATGGGAGAGGTGGTGATTCCCGCCGATAGCGTTCGAGGTGTCCTGAACATCCGGTTAAACAAGACGGGTGACATGAAGGAACGTTCGTATTACCTCTATTTGAGATTTGCAGAGGATGAGTATTTTAAACCGATTGCCGATGATAATTATATTTTGTCGATAGCTGACGGGGAGTACTCCCGGCCGGATTGGTGGAAAGATGCTGATTTGGGAACGTTCTCTTCCGATTTGTTTAAGCGGATGTTGGAAAAATACTGGGAACTGGAGGAACTTCGTCCGGTGGAATATGCTTATTTCGAAGAGAATTACGGGCGGTTGCTTGAGAATGCCCCGGCATGGTTCTGGTCTAGAAATTATCCGGGTATCTGGGTGAAATACGTGTTGAAACCGGTGTATGAGTATTATCAGGAACATCCGACCGAAGGGGTGAATATGCCGAATCCTGATAAATTTATTTGATGTAATCTCCTGTATAGTGATCTAAATAAAAATTGAAGAGCGATGAAAAAGATATATTACATAGTTTTCGCCATTCTGGTAAGTGGTTTACTAGATGCTTGTATTCATGACGATACGAGCTTGGCGGACCCGGACTTCTCCCGGCTTTCAATCATTTCTCAATACGACACGTTGAGCGTGAATCTAAGCGAGGAGTTTGTTTACAAAGTGGATGTTGTGCAAAGCGGGGAGGATAGACCGTTGACTTACGAGTGGGGGTATGCGACCTATAATACCAAGAATGAGAGTGATTATCCGGCAAAGGATTCTTTAAAAATTATATCTAACGAGGCCGAGTTACGTTATACTTTCAGGAAATTAGGTACTTATTATTTGCGATTGAAGGTGGATAATGGGGAGGCGATCTCGTTTAAAGGTTTTATGTTGAACGTGACGACACCTTATGATGAAGGAATCACGGTATTGAGTCAGGATGATGCGGGGAATCCTCGGATTTCGTTTATGAAAACTTTGACCCGGCAGGAAATAGAATCCGGGGTGAAGAAGGAATTTGTTACGGATGTTCTGACAAAGGAGAACCCGGACTACACGATTAAAAATTGCACGGATCTGGCACAGTTCGGTCCCTATCTGCTGTTGGCCTCTCGGGAGGATGGATTGATCTATAAATTGAATGCCAAGACTTTCGGAGTTATGTATAAGAACAGGGTAAGGGATATTATTCCGGATTTCACTTGTAAGGAGTTGATGGGAAGTGGGGCAACGAATTGGATGTTATCAGAAAATGGAAGTGCATATCGTTACGAGCTTACCTTTGATGAAGTGTTGGTGATTGATAATGCTGTTGGGTATGGTTATGATGCTTGTTTCTTTGGATATAGTTCTTCCTATCAATATTTCATTGATTACGATAAATCTATTATCTATTCTCCGACGGGAAATAAAGCAACCTCTTCTTCCAACTATTTCGAGGATTATAATATCATCGGAATGGTGCCTTGGACGATCACGAAACTTTACACGATAGCTGTTTTGAAGGAAGATCCGTCACAAGGTCGAGTATTTCAGACAAGTGGTTCTTTATCCAAGTTAACGGAGTTGATTAAGTTTGATGGAACGGATTTGAAGTTGGATAAGAATTCAACGATCATGTTTAGTAAAACTTACAAGAATGCTTACTATGATTACGGGAATAATATTTATCGTTGGAATTGTACCGGGCAATTCCCGAAGACCCCGTTTATCACATTCCCCGATACAAAGGAGATTACGGCTGTGGCTATGGATCCGGATAAAACGCTGATTTATGTTTGCTACGTGGATAGCGAGAGAAGTGGTTTGAAGGGTGGAATTGACATTTATGATGCGAATGACGGTAAATTGATCGAGTCTTACGGGGGAATTGCCGATCGGCCGTTGAGAGTATTTTACAAGACGAAATGATGTAGGCCAAAAATTTATAAGGTCCATAGAGTAAGGCCGTTCGAAAAGTTGTTTTTCTAACTCCCTCCCCCCCTTCGGGGTACTCCCTCTATAAACAGAGGGAGAGCTGAGTTACTTGCTATCTTTAGGGCAATTCACCAGCTCCTCCTCTGTTTATAGAGGAGGTGGGCGAAGGCCGGATGAGTTAATTTTGTAACAGATAGGACTTTTCGAGCAGCTTTTTCTTTTGTGTGATGAATTATTATCTTTTTTGAGATGGAAAGAACAAATTAACATGTTCTATTTTGTTGTTTCTACTATTTTCGGTACATTTGAAAAGAATATCTTTAAGGTGTGGAATATGATGTTTTTTTATAAATCTGATGGTGATGTTGGTAGAGTCTTCCGTATATGAGCGTTTTGTGAAAGGGGATGAGAAAGCCTTGGAATTGTTGTATGATCAATATTTTGCAACATTGGGAGTTTACGCAGGACGTTTCTTGCGGGAAGAGAATGTTTGCGTGGACATCGTGCATGAGAGTTTTATCAAGACGTGGGAGAAAAGGAAACAGTTTACCTCGTTCCAGATGATTATCAGTTTTTTGTATGCTTGCGTGAGAAATGCTTGTCTGAACGAGTTGCGGCATCTGGACATAAAGAATAAAGTTCTGTTGCAACAGGTATCCAGTCTCGATATTGAAGGGGAAATCATAGAACATGAGGTGAAACGGATTATTTGGACTGAAATTGCCCGATTGGCGGGTGATTATAAAGAGATCATGGCGATGAGTTTGGAAGGGTATTCTACCAAGGAGATTTCGGAGGAGTTGAATCTTTCCGAACAGACGATTAAAAATAAAAAGGGAGAGGCGTTAAAACAACTTCGCAAAAATATGGGACCGTACCAGTGGTGTCTCCGGCTTTTCTTTTAAGGAATAGTTTGCTTGTAATATTCTATATCATTGATTTATAATTCATATATTTGTCTTATCTTCGGGACAAAAAGAGAATCTTCGTGTCGTTTTTGTTTGTGAAATTGAAACTTGGTATCTCTTTTTTCCCTAATCTTGCAACTCGCCAAAATCGATACTTGCTTGATTGAAATTTTTTATTTATTTTATTACTTTTGTTCCCCTTGTTTTGAAATAGTTGTAGAAAACAGGGATAGAAGGTAAATTATGCGATTGAACGTGAATGATAAAGTTGAGGGTTCGCGTCAGGTAGCAATGATGGTGTGATGATGTATTTTACGGGTTTATACCGCATGGTGCGATGAATGATGTTAGGTGCGAATGGATATGTTTAGACAATAAAGTGATAGAAACATATCTTGCACGTATGGTATTAAAAGATCAAATTAAATGAGAGTAGACTTGGTATTGAAGTTTGACGGCAACTTATGTGGTGTTGTGAAATGGATTCTGTTGTTCTGCTGTGTATGTTTTCCGGAAATCCCCGTGGCGGGTGAATCGCGTTCTGCCTTGATCGTGATCACGGGAGAGGTGAAGGATGCAGATGGCGAACCACTTCCGGGCGTGACGGTTGTCCTGAAAGGGACTTCTTTGGGATGTGCCACGGGTACGGACGGGAAGTTCCGATTGGAAATTCCGGAACAAAAGGAGATGGTGTTACTTTTCCGGTTTGTCGGGATGAAGAATCAAGAAGTCACGGTTACCAGTACCCGGCATATCCGGGTGATGATGGTGAAGGATATGAAAGAATTGGATGATGTGATCGTGACCGGGTATTACACGCAGGCGAAGAATGCTTTTACCGGGGAGATTACCCGGATCAAGGGAGAGGATTTGTTGCGGGTATCCCCGACGAACCTGTTACAGGCATTGGCAATCTTGACACCGGGATTGAGGATTGTAGAGAATAACGAGGC
>ERZ838516.3407-NODE-3407-length-14284-cov-3.370300_pt1 | contig 14284 bp, 9 predicted proteins | sample MGYA00519910_ERZ838516 | MGnify/ENA primary metagenome ERZ838516 (study PRJEB31850, sample SAMEA3708837) | human gut metagenome | biome: human gut; feature: human-associated habitat; material: faeces | place: China | collected 2014 ... | reverse complement strand
AGCCGCCGGAGCGGTGCTTAAGCCGTAAGGCGGGAATTGTGCGGTGTTGCCTTAGAGAACCATGATGAAAAATAAGGATAGGCGAATGTTGCGGTTTCTGTTTGTTCCTCTGATTCTTGAAAAAGATGTAGGATGAAACAGTCTTCCTCATTTATTGCTGTATTCCAGAGAGTTTTCAAATGGCTGACAGCTTTTCGCCATACCCATACCATTTTTGCGCTTGCCATGCAATCGAAAAACTGCTATAGTGAGTTACAAGAACAGCAGACCGAGTAAATCGGTTGCGCCTTACACGATTCAAAAGGAGCTGAAATTATTATGGAAGGTGCCTACTATAACGGGCAATATTTGAACAGACTGGAACGGCTTGGATATTCGCAGGCCGAAATTGACAACAAGCTGGAAAGCACATTTGAGGAGATGTTCTATGGTCCGGAGGGGGTTCGCCTTTGCCATTGTGCCGGACCTGACATGATGTACATAGAGGATACGGGGAACCATGACGTCCGTACCGAGGGCATGTCCTACGCAATGATGTTCTGCGTACAAATGAATCGCCAGAAGGAATTCGACTGCCTGTGGCGATGGGTCGTGACCCACATGTACCTCACCGAAGGGGAAAACGCCGGCTATTTTGCCTGGTCCTGTCATACTGACGGCAGCAAAAATTCCGATGGACCCGCCCCTGACGGCGAAGAATTTTTTGCCATGTCCCTGTTTTTTGCGGCCAACCGCTGGGGTTCCGGCGAAGGAGTACTGGATTACGCTTCCTGGGCACGGCGCATCTTGCACGCATGTGTACACAAAGGCGAAGAAGCCGGTTCCGGATTTCCCATGTGGAACCCCGAAAACCATCTCATCAAATTCATTCCCAACTGTGAATTTACCGATCCCTCTTATCATTTGCCGCATTTCTATGAACTTTTTGCTCTGTGGAGCGACGAATGCGACCGTCCTTTCTGGCATGCAGCCGCAGCGGCCAGCCGCCAGTACCTGCGCAAAGCCTGCCACGCCCGTACCGGATTGAGTGCCGAATATGCCGAGTACGACGGCCGCCCGCATCGGGGTGATCAGCCGGACCGTCACGACTGGTTCTTCAGCGATGCATACCGCACGTTGGGCAACATTGCTTTGGATGCCCAATGGTTCGGGGACAAAGACGGTTGGGCCCAAGAAACAGCTGCACATATTCAGCAATTTTTTGAAGAAAAGGAACACGGGCAAACAAACGGCATCTATCTGATCGACGGCACACCCGTTGAAGGAAATGCTCTGCATCCTGTAGGGCTTCTGGCTACCATTGCGCAGGGTTCCCTGATTCTGGATGACGCCTGCGCGGATGAATGGCTCCGCCGGTTCTTTAGCACTCCGCTCCGTTCCGGACCGCGGCGTTATTATGACAATTGCCTGTATCTTTTTGCGCTGCTTGCTTTAAGCGGGCATTACCGCATCTGGTTCCCGCAAGAAGCAACGGTATAATGTACCCTTGTGCCTGTTGAAATTCACTGGGATGGCCTGAGCAAGTTTACTTCCATCACCGGTCAGGTGCTTAGCGGTGATGGTGCCGGCGCGGTTGCCTACAATACGTTCGATAATCCCCATCAAGTCGAGCCGAAGCCGTTGACAAACATAACTGTTGGTACCAACAGCTTTACTTCCCTCTTGCCCGCATGCAGCGTTGCTGTCTTTACGCTGAAAGCCTGATTTCCAGACCAAAGCAAAAGAGCGCCGAAGATGACTTCTGCGCTCTTTTGCTTTTTTCTATGCCGTCAAACGGTTACTCTTTGTCGTCTGAATTCTCCGTAGTATCCTGAGACTGCTCCTGATTTATCTGAGAAGAGTACTGCTCTGAGCACTTCATGAAAACATCATTTAAAACAAATGCATTTGCATAAGCGATCGAAGAGAACCCCAGCGCAAACCACAAAAACAATCCATAGCGCAATGTGGTCTGTGTATACAGGGTCAATGCTACACATGCGCCTATCAACAACAACATGGAAAAGGTTTTGGGCAAAGAGGTCACAGACATGATAAACGCATTCCGTATGGTACCTAAAACCGTATTGTTGAATCTTGCAAGCAGCGGGAAAGCATATACGAAGGTCATCATATAAGCGATTGCTGCCACGGGAATCAAAATCTTAAAGCTGCTGTTTTGGAAATTCCCGGAATGCCATAGAAGATAGATATCATAGCCCAGAAATCCCCCTGCGGCCCCAAAAAGAATTCCCATCAGTACGCCCTGGCGGAAATTTGCCCGGAATGACTTGAAAAAATTGCCGACCACCGGAGTGCCGTCTTTTTCACCCGCCATTTTTGTGGTGACATAATGTAAAGCCGTGATGGCAGGGCCAATGGTGACCACCGGAATGCAGCAAACCAGGAACAGCAGATTCAGGACAATAAGATCCCACACAACGCCCAGGGCGCGCATCATGGGGCTGTCCGGATTAAAAACGCCTCTCAATGAGTTCTCCTCCTTTTTTTCAGGATGTAAATATTCACAAAAAACAGCGATTCAGATTGTGCACTATTCAATCTGTTATTTGATTGACAATGGTTCTGCGGCTGAATTATACTGATACTGGCATTATACTTTGCACCGCTAAAAATAGCAAGGTCATTTTGCAACATTCACCGGTAAGGAGCTTTGTATGAACCGGTTTCATCATGTCAGAATCAAGCTGGAAAGTTTTCTCAATAACTTAAGCCTGAAGAAAAAACTTAGATATCTTTATTTTTTATGTATTCTGGTCCCCATATTTTTGACCGATATTGTAATTTTACATGCATTAACCAAGAACGAGCATGCCGAGCAGCTGCACCAGATGGAAAAAATAGCCAAATCAGTGCAGTCGATGCTTTCCGCCGCCACAGAAGATTCCGCGCTGATTTCTACCAGCCTGTATATGGATAACTCCCTTCAGGATTTTGTGAGCCGGCAATATGCCAGTCCCCAGGACTATTTTTCAAGTTACCGAGAATACATCCACAATTCTTTGCTGCAGGGTGTTTCCCGGATCACAAATTCTGTCATACGGGTGTATGCAGACAATGAAACCCTGATAAACGGCAGTGAATTTGCACGGTTATCCACCGTTTCGCAGGAGCCCTGGTATCAGCAGTATACTGCGGATGGCTACAGCCCGCGGCTTCTTTTTTCTTATGATGAAACAGATGGGCGCCAGGTGTTGTTTTTACGTGGGATGAATGGCCTTTACAACGATAAGACGGAGTGCCTTTTGTGTATTGAAATCAATTACAGCACGCTGGACCGCGATTTTCAGAACATGGGGTATAACGATTCAGTTTATGTATGCAGCGGTAACCGGATTTTGCTTACGAACGCAATGCCCAATTATCGTTGGCAGCCTTATGACACATTCTCCCCGTCTGATTCGGTAGGCTTGTCCCAGCATTTTACCCTTTACGGGGAAGATCTGGACATCTATGTGATGGAACCAAGCGGCAACGTTTTAGCCCTGATTCGCCAAAACATCTATATCCTGATCCTGCTGCTGATCCTGAACATTATTCCCCCGCAGCTTTTGATGAATCTGCTGGAGAATTCCATTACTTCTCGTCTTTCCCGTCTGGAAAAAGTCTTCAACCAGATAGACAGCGACGTGTTGATCAAGATTTCCGGGCCAAGCGGTCAAGATGAGATCGGCAGTCTGATGGACAACTACAACCGCATGGCTGACCGGATGAACAGCCTGATTGACACCGCCTACCGATGCCGACTGAAAGAGCAGAAGATGGATATTGCCCGGCAGAACGCAGAGCTGATGGCTTTATACAGCCAAATCAATCCCCATTTTCTGTTCAACGCACTGGAAAGCATCCGTATGCACAGCATCCTGAAAAAAGAAGAAGAAACCGCCGATATGATACAGAAATTGGCCATAATGGTGCGCCAAAACGTGGATTGGTCCTCGGATTCCAATACCATTAAGCGTGAGCTGGCGTTTGTTGAAGCGTACCTGTCCTTGCAAAAATATCGCTTCGGGGAGCGCCTTTCGTATCAAATCAATGCGCAGGAAGATTGCCAGAACATCCTGGTTCCGAAATTGACCATTACCACCTTTGTGGAAAATGCCTGTGTGCACGGTATTGAAGCAAAATCTTTTCCCGGTTGGATTTTTGTACGCGTGTATACAGAAAACGATGCGCTTTGCATGGAAATTGAAGATACCGGTGGCGGTATGGACGAGGCCGAGGTAGAACGTATTCAAGACCGGATGCGCAACGCCAGCCTGAAAATGTTAAAAGAAAAAGGACGCGTAGGCATGGTGAACACCTGCCTGCGCATCCGCATGATGACGGAGGATACTGCACAGTTCTCGGTAGAAAGCGAGCCGGGCATTGGAACACTTGTTTCGATTCGGTTCCCTCTAAACAAAGCAATAAGGGCGGATTGACATGTTAAAAGTTATTATCGTAGATGATGAGCAGTTTATTGCGCAAGGTTTGCAGGCGTTGATTGACTGGAACGCCGCAGGCTATGAAGTGGCTGCCGTTTTGTCCGACGGACAGGAGGCTTTGGAGTACATAAAAAAGTTACCCGTTGACCTTGTCATCACCGACGTTATGATGCCAAAAATGACTGGACTTGAATTACTGGAAACTGTTCGCCGGGAGAATCTTTCCAACGCCGGTTTCGTGATTCTGAGCGGATACAGTGAGTTTTCCTATGCTCAAAAAGCGCTGCGCTACGGGTGTATCGACTATCTTCTCAAACCGGTGGAAAAGCAAGATCTGTTATCCATTCTCAGCAAATACAATAACATCTCGCAAAACAGCAAAATGGAGGAGCAGTACGAACTGGCCTATCAGGCCCGGTGTTTGATCTCGTTGCTGTTCGGCAAATATGATCCCAACGGCGTGGATTATCTGCATAAGCATCTGGATTTTTCGGACGGCGTTCGTTACATTGAAATTTCCGCTTGCCATTCTTCGGACGGCGAAGATGACGATGATGAGAACTACTTCCGTATGGTGCAGCGTGACCTGTACCAAAGCTGTGCGCAAATTTTAGGCGAGGACCGGAGCCGGTGTTTCTGTGACGCTTCGTTGGATCGCGTTGGGTATGGGATTGCTTTTGTTTACAGCGGTGCGCTTGCCCGAAATGCCGGCTGTTCCGAAACACAGTATATCCAGGATTTTTATAAGAAATTGGGTGTTTCGACACAACACGAATTGCGATTTCTGGTTGGCAAAAAAGTGGACGATATCACCACTGTTTCTGAATCGTATGATACCGTCTGCGGGCTGAAAAACCTTTGCGCCTTCCGCCAGCAAAAATCGATCTATTATTACGAGGAAGAGTTATCGGTTCCGCAAGAAAGAGCCGTTTTGTGCAAAGATACCCTGGATCAGTTGATTACCGCCATTGAACTGAATGAGCAGGAACGCATCGGCTCCGAAATAGACCATTTGTTTGCCGAAATGCAGCAGCGTGGCGTACATAACAAAGATATCAACCTGAACTTAAATTATCTTTTGTTCCGGCTTATGCATCTTGCATCCAATTTGGACAACGAAGCCAACCAGAAGGAAATGCTGCAATTTATCAGCGCGCAGTCTTTCCGAGAAGGAATTTCCCGCGGAAGCCGACAGCATCTGTTCCGCTTTGCACGCGAGTATGCAGACTACCTTTCCCTTCTGCGAAAAAATATCTCCATCGATATTTTGGATTCTATCGACAAGGAAATCCAGGAACACTACTCGGAAAATCTGACGTTGCAGGGCTTGGGCAAAAAATACTATATCAACAGTGCATACTTAGGGCAAATCTTCCGCAAAAAATACGGACAGTCCTTTAAAAACTATTTGTGTTCTTACCGTATTAACGAAGCGTGCCGCCAGCTATTGTACACAAACAAGCATATCGGCCGCATTGCCGAAGATGTGGGCTATAAAGATGTGGATTATTTCCTTTGCAAATTTATCGAGCTGAAAGGCTGTACGCCTTCCCATTTTCGGAAGAGCAAAACCGAGAAACCACATTCTGAATTTCCCGGGAAATAATTCACACCAGAATAATCATACACTTGCTTTTCGTTTTTTGCATTCTTAAAAAACAACGATAAGTCAAACAAAAGTGCAGGCATGTTGCCTTCCAAAATACTTCAAGGATGGGGGACTGCCTGTCTTTTTTGTATCATTGTTTCGCTGTTTAGCGCGATTTCCTCTTCCGTTGAATTTGCAAAGCTATAATTTTCAGGGGTTTTTACTGGAATTTGTCGGTTGTGTAAAACATTTTTGGTATATATACTTAAATCAGGAAGCCCACAAGGGGCGGAAAATCTATCTACAGGAGGCTAATTATGAAAGTTAAATTGTGGCGGCGCGTATTTGCGGCAAGCATGTCTGCGGCCATGCTGCTGGGCTTAACAGCATGTGGCGGCTCTAATTCCACCGAATCGTCCGATGGGATCAAATCATTTACGATGTTTACCGCAATGCCCGGTTCCGAAATCAATGATGACAACGATGTTATGAACATCATTGCCGAAAAGACCGGTGCCAAACTGAAAGAGACCTGGCTGACCGGCCAGACCGACGCAGAAGCCATCGGCACAATCATCGCGGGCGGTGAGTATCCGGACTTCATCAATGGCGGCGATGCCATGATGTCTCTTTACGATGCAGGCGTCTTGGTGCCTTGGGATGATTACCTGGAAAAGTATCCCAACCTGAAAGAGATGTACACCGACGAAGAGTGGGACAACTTCCGCCAGGAGGACGGCAAAATCTATTGGGCCAACGTATTCCAGAACACCTATGGCGAAGATCGTGCCACCACCCATAACGATGAAGCCTTCTGGGTTCAGGCGCGTGTTCTGGAATGGGCCGGTTACCCCGAAATCAAAACCCTGGACCAGTATTTCGATCTGCTGGAAAGCTATGCCGATGCCAACCCCACCATGGCAAACGGTACCAAGAACATTCCCTACACGGCACTTTGCGAAGACTGGCGCTATTTCTGCATCGAGAATGCACCCCAGTTCCTTGATGGGTATCCCAACGACGGCTCTGTCATTGTAGACAAGGATACGATGCAGGTGGTTGACTACAATACCACGCCTACTGCCAAGAGGTATTTCCAGAAATTGAACGAAGAATACCAGAAAGGCTGCGTGGACGTAGAATTCGCCACCCAGACCTACGATGAATACATCGCCAAGCTTTCCACCGGCGCTGTGCTGGGCATGTGCGACCAGTGGTGGGACTTCGCGAACGATGTCAATGATGTTTTCAAACAGCAGGGTTTGGACGAGCAGGGCTGCAACTACGTTCCGCTGGGCCTGACCATTGACGAAGGAATGGAAAACCGCTGGCACACCTACGACGATACCCTGAACAATTCCAGCGGCGTGGCCGTTACCACCAGCTGCTCCGATATTGACGGTGCATTTAAGTTTATGAACGATCTGCTGGATCAGGAAATCCACGATCTTCGCTTCTGGGGCGTTGAAGGTGAGGATTACCTGGTTGATGAAAACGGCCTGTATTACCGCACCGATGAAATGCGGACGAAATGCGCGGATCCCACCTACCAGGCCTCTCACCTGTGCAGCTATTCCTACATGCCGCAGTGGCTGGGCACCAGCCGGGACGGCAAGAACGCCATGAAGCCCGAGCAGCAGGCAAGCGAATTCCTGGACGGCCTGTCCACCCCCCTGCAGAAAGTGTTTGATGCCTACGGCGTAGACAGCTACGTCGATATGATCGGTTCTGTGGAAGAAGAACAGGGCCCCTGGTTCCCGATGTATTCTTACTCCGGTTCAATGACTACCGCAACCCCCGGTGGTGTTGCCTGGGTCAAGATGGGCGAAGTCAAACACGAATGGCTGCCCAAAGTTGTTATGGCGCCTGATTTTGAAAGCACCTGGAATGAATACATGACTGCGTACAACGCAGCCAATCCGCAGGATTTCTTGGCAGAAATGCAAACTGAGCTTGAGCGCCGTGCCGGTCTTTGATGCCCGTTATTGCAGGCGACATAGACGTTGACACATACAAGTGGCCACGGTTGCACGGTGTAGCTGTGGCCACTTTTTTATGAAATGCATTCAACCCGCAAGCTCCTTAAACGTTAGTTTGCAACACATGATTCGCCATACACGTTCCTTAGGAGGACTCTCCAATGAAAAATCCATCAAAGCGTATTACATGGAAAGAGATTTCACGCCAGAAATTTCTGATGGTCTGTGCGGCTATCTTTTTTGTATACGGCATCGTATTTTATTATGTTCCACTGGCAGGCTGGGTAATGGCCTTTCAGAACTACAAACCCAAAGACGGCCTCTTCGGATCTAAATTCGTAGGACTGGAAAAGTTCAAATTCCTGTTCTCTGACGACGTCTTTTTGCGTGATATCCGTAACACTCTGGCCATGGGCGTTCTCAATCTGGTGACCACCTTTTTAATGGCCATTATCTTCGCCATCCTGCTGAACGAAGTACGCAACATGTTCGGCAAAAAGCTTGTTCAAACGATTTCCTATCTGCCCCACTTCCTTTCCTGGATCGTTGTCACCGGTATTCTGCACGATGCGCTGTCTTCCACCGGTATCGTCAATGAGCTGCTGGCGAACCTGGGCATTCTGGATTCGCCCATCAACTTCTTCGCCAATCCGGGTTATTTTTGGCCAATCGTTGCATTTGCCAATGTTTGGAAGGAAACCGGCTGGAATGCCATTGTCTACCTGGCCGCCATTACCTCCATCGATCCCAGCCTGTATGAGGCAGCCACTTTGGATGGTGCCGGCCGGTGGGGCAAAATCTGGCACGTCACGCTTCCTGGCATCAAGTCCACCATTATGATTCTGCTGATCATGAATATTGGCAACGTATTGAATGCAGGCTTTGAAGTCCAGTATCTGCTTGGCAACGGCCTGGTCAAGAGTGTTTCGGAAACCATTGATATCTACACCTTGACCTGGGGCATCAGCCAGAACGATTATTCTTTGGGTACTGCAGCCGGTATCTTCAAGAGCGTCGTTGCAATTATTCTGATTCTCGGCGCAAACTGGATTGCCAAACGTGCCGGTGAAGACAGATTGTTCTAAGGGGAGGGTACACATGAAAATCAAATCATCCACCATGGACAAAGTCTTTGTTACCTGCAATACCATTTTCCTGGTTTTGTTCGTCACCATTACGCTGTATCCTGTTCTGAACACGGTGGCGCTTTCTTTCAACGACGGTATCGACGCCGTACGCGGTGGCATCCATCTGTGGCCGCGCATCTTTACGCTCTCGAACTATAAAACGGTTCTGCATCAGCAGAACATCCTCACCGGTGCAGTGGTTTCGGTGGCCAGAACTGTGTTGGGAACCATCTTCGCCCTGGTAACGAACGCACTTTTGGCCTACATCATCAGCCGCAAACGCTTTTTGTTCCGTTCCCAGCTGTCTTTGTTCTGGGTCATCACCATGTACGTGAACGGCGGTATGATCCCCACCTTGATTTTGTACCGCAACATGAACCTGACCAACTCTTTCTGGGTATACGTCATTCCGGGCATGGTCAGCGCATTTAACGTTCTGGTTATGCGCACTTTCATGGAAGGTCTGCCCAGCGCACTGGAAGAATCCGCCATGATTGACGGTGCCAACGATTTCACCATCTTTACCCGTATCATCTCGCCCCTGTGCAAGCCGGTATATGCCACCGTCGCCCTGTTCGTAGCTGTCGGACAGTGGAACTCCTGGTTCGATGCTATGTTGTACAACCGGATGAACACCCAGTATACGACCCTGCAATATGAGTTGATGAAGCTTCTTTCCTCTGTCATGCAGCAAAGCGGCAGTGCCACCACCGGCGGCAACACCGCTACCGCAGCCGTCACGCCGGTTACCGTGCGTTCCGCCGCTACTGTGGTGACGATGCTTCCCATCATTCTGCTTTATCCCTTCCTGCAAAGATACTTTGTATCCGGCATGACCATTGGCAGTGTAAAAGAGTAAAATCCTTTTCCTGCCATCCGCCCCTGTTTTCCAGTGCCTGTAATCCGAAAAGTCAGTTCGGCGGCACCATCTAATAGCTATGGCCGTTGCATCTGTTTTTCCTCTTGGATGCAGCGGCCATAACTCTATATTTTTGCATGCAGAATATCACACCTTTATACCTGGAGGTTTTCTATGCTTTCCGTTAAAAATCCTATCATGACAGGCTTCTTTCCCGACCCTTCGATTTGCCGGGTAGGGAACAAATTCTATACGGTTCATTCGACATTTGCGTATTTTCCCGGCGTGCCGGTTTTTGAGAGCGAAGATCTTGTCCACTGGAATTTGATCAGCAATGTGCTCGATCGTGATTCTCAGGTTCCTTTGTCCGGCTGTCAGCATTCCCAGGGGATTTTTGCCCCTACCATTCGTTACCATAAGGGCACCTGGTATATGATTACCACCAACGTGTCCGACCAAGGAAATTTTATCGTCACTGCAAAAGATCCGCGCGGCCCCTGGTCCGAGCCTTACTATTTGGGTGAGTCTACCGGCGGCATTGATCCCAGTCTCTTTTTTGACGATGACGGTACCTGCTATTATATCGGCCAACGGCCGCGTTCTGCCGGGTACCGCTACAATGGCGACTGCGAAATTTGGATTCAAACTCTGGATCTGGACACGATGCAGTTAAAGCCCGATGCCACCATTGTACTTACCGGATTCCAGCGCAAAGCCATTTGGCCGGAGGGACCTCACCTGTACAAAAAGGACGGTTACTATTACATTTTGCATGCGGAAAGCGGTACTTCCATCCACCACAGCGTCATGATCGCGCGCAGCAAAAATGTGTTTGGTCCCTACGAGTACTGCCCCTGCAACCCCATTCTGACGCATCGCCATTTGGGAGCCCAATATCCTGTTACCTGCGTCGGTCATGCCGACTTAGTGGATGACGGAAACGGCAACTGGTATATGGTTGTATTGGCTTGCCGGCCGAACCAAGGGTACACGTTGTTGGGGCGTGAAACCTTTTTGGCAAAGGTCACCTGGGAAGATGGTTGGCCGGTTGTAAATGCGGGGGTCGGTCATCTTGAAGAAGTAGTCACGCTGCCTTACGAGGGGCAGCCTTCTGACGACGTACCCCAATGTAAAACCTATACGTTTGATACACCTTCTCTGCCGCTGGAATTGCTGACTTTGCGCAATCACCGCGATCACGAACTGGAACTGCACGCAGAAGAGCATATTGTTCGTCTTTTCCATCGTTGCGACAGCTTGAAGGATTGCGGTGAGCCTGCATACCTCGCGCTGCGTCAGCAACACTGGAATTGCGAATTTGAAACCAGCTTTATCCCGCATTTCTGCAAAGAGAGTGATTGCGCCGGTATTGCCATGGTTCAAAGCAACGAAAACCATCTGCGGGCAGAGTGCTATCCCCAGGATTCGGGGGTCAAACTTGTTGTTTCTCTTTGCAAAGATGGTAAAGACAGCTGTTTGGCGCGAATGGATCTGCCGGCTGCACTCCCCATTAAACTGAAGTTGCGCGTAGAAGGGCTTGTGGCCAGTGTTCTTTACCAAAGCAATAGTGAATGGAAACCGGTTATCTCCGACATTGATCTGCGCTCTTTAAGCACAGAACATGCCGGCGGTTTTGTCGGCTGTACACTGGGGTTATACGCTTCCGGCAATGGAGAGGACGCTGGTGGTTATTCTGATTTTGAAAGAATGACCTATCGCGAACTTCCCACCAATTAATCCTTCACGAATCATTCGGTAGCGGCTGCCAAATGGGGAGAGAATGTCCAGCCGGCGAGGAGCCCGCCCACAAATAAAAAGCCATACGAATCCGCGAAAAGCCCAGCGGATGTGGGTGTTTGGAAACCGAATCTCCCGGATCGATACCTGCGTAACCCGTCCATACTCTTCCCTATCGCAAATACAAAAAGCAGACCCGTGGACTCACGGGTCTGCTTTTTGTATGCACGATTCATTTACAAAACGAAACTCTTGATTGCTCCGCAACGCAATAGGCTTATAGTTTTCAACTCATCTTTTTCAAAGTTGTACAGAGACGTCGGTATTTTCTCCGGTCAATCCAATATACCTTGCATGGGAATACGATGCATTGCGTGATGCCTGGAGGGCTGTGGTAACGTCGTTTTTGCTTCTTGTAAACTCTTTGTCATCTAGCACTGAAACGTGCTGTATGGTGCCTTAAAATCGATCCTGTGGCATGGCCGGAATTGATTCGAGAAGAAGTGTTTATGGTTACACAGTTCAGACATAAACGTCTGATGGGCAAACTGTTCATCCTGCATGGCGATCATGGCGATTCGCATTTCGTCGGAATTCTGGTCGATGACATTGCGGAGATTGCCAAGACGTTCCTTCAGACAGAACCCACTGGCAGAGACCCCGATAATCTTCTGAGATGGATCATCTCGCACTTTTTGAGCAATGTTTTTGCTGGTGTTCCCAACGAAAATAAAATCCGCAGAAAAGGCTGCACGCAACGATCCAGGTAATAGGATTGGTTAGACAAATACACCAGAAACCGAAAGGTTGAAGCAGAAAATGAATGCACAAAAAACGGCAAAGAAGCTCGGCCACGCCACCAATTATGGTGATAAGGCCGTTCCCGAGCCCAACCAAAGCATTGCGGAACAGAAAAATCCATGCCAAAAATAAAAGGAACCACACGCTTGTGTAGAGATATTGCAGTGCATAATGTACCATTTCGGGCGAGGGATCACTCAAAAATATCCGCAGAATGGCTTTGGAGGCAATTCCATACAAAGCCATACCCAGAATTGCAGCACCAAGGGAAAGGAGCATCGTGCTGCGTACACCAACAAAAATGCAAGCTTTTTGGTTATCTGCATAACGATAACTAAATTCTGTTACTGCACGATTACCGATGACATGGGCAAATTTCAAGAAACTACCAGGTTGTTCAGGCATAGTTACAGCCAATAAAGCTTCACGGTTTTCACCAATTTCGCAACGTTCTGAAACATAACGCAATGTATGGAAGTTAAGGTTGGCACCGGATAAAATCGCTGCCATGTTTTTATCTTCTAGATTATTTTGTTTTACGTATTTTTTCAAACCGGCTAGGCCTAGAGCGCCAGATGGTTCAGCAATCGCCCGCACATTTTCGAATAAATCTTTCATTGCTGCACAAACTTCATCGCTATCCACCAGCACCATACCATCCAAATATTTCTGGCATAAGCGGAATGTTTCATCACCAATACGTTTTACTGCTACACCGTCAGCAAATAGAGCAACGTGAGCTAAATCTGTAGGTTCACCTTTTTCTAAAGCGGCATTCAAACAGGCTGAATCTTTGGACTCGACACCGATCACTTTAATTTCCGGCATAAATTGTTTGAGCAAAATGGCTACGCCAGCGGCGAGGCCACCACCTCCAACTTGTACAAAGACATAATCCAAATCAGCTACTTGTTGCAACATTTCCATTGCCAACGTCCCTTGACCCGCGATCACCAATGGATGATCAAACGGCGGAATAAATGTCATATGTTTAGATTTTGAAAGCTCAATCGCTTTGGCTTTGGCTTCATCAAAATTAGCTCCGTGTAGCAACACTTCGCCACCAAAACCACGGACTGCATCCACTTTAATACTCGGTGTATTTTGCGGCATAACGATTAATGCTTTTAGCCCAAGTTGTTTAGCGGATAAAGCAACGCCCTGCGCATGATTACCCGCAGAAGCAGCAATAACACCAGCCTGTTTTTGTTCATCAGAAAGGCTAGAAATCATTGCATAAGCACCACGCAGCTTAAAGCTATTTACTGGCTGGCGGTCTTCACGCTTAATCCAAATATTATTATGTAGGCGATCAGATAATTTGCCCATTTTTTGTAGCGGGGTTACGGTAGCGGCTTCATATACTCTGGAGCCAAATTTGACAATCGCGTTAATGTAATCCGATTGAGAGGGTTGAGGATTGGTAAGTAGATTTTTCATGATACTTAATTTGTTATGATGAAGTGCGGTTAATTTTTTCTTTATTTTTATCCTCCTCTCATAAAAGAGAGGAGGAATGATTAGAGATTATTTTAATAGACTTTTATCACGCACAGCGCCTTTATCCGCAGAAGTAGCGAAGTGACCGAATACTTTTAAAGCGAAAGACACTTCACGTTCACGGTGAGCTGGTTGCCAGCCTTTGGCATCTTGCTCGGTACGGCGTTTTGCTAATTCTTCATCGCTGATTTTAAGATTAATCGAGCGATTTGGAATATCGATTTCGATAATATCGCCATCCACTATCTTTCCGATGTTGCCGCCTG
>ERZ838516.3382-NODE-3382-length-14435-cov-3.428373_pt1 | contig 14435 bp, 9 predicted proteins | sample MGYA00519910_ERZ838516 | MGnify/ENA primary metagenome ERZ838516 (study PRJEB31850, sample SAMEA3708837) | human gut metagenome | biome: human gut; feature: human-associated habitat; material: faeces | place: China | collected 2014 ... | reverse complement strand
TGCCGTCTGTCAGCAGGCTTACGTAGATGGAGTTCAAATCCTTGCTCCGCAGGGGGCTGAAAACGGGAGAAGCGGTAAGGGAGTCCGTCCCGCACGCACCGTCCTGCTCGCAGAACTCCAGACGATCCAGCACCGTATTGCGGCGGAAGCGGTAGCGAAGCGAAAGGAAATCCATGACGCGGCTGACGACGGGAACCTTGTCCTCTTTCGCCTTCTCGGCCGCACAGGTCTTGCTCACGTACAGGTAGGCGTTACCGATAGCTCCCGCAACGTCCAGGTCGTCCTGCCGGAAGTCGCGTTCGGCAAGGAGCACGGCAACTTCCTGAGGGATGTCTTTGCGGAAGCAGCGGTTGCCCAGTATGAAGAGGAAATTGTCACGGTTGCCCTTACGGAAAACCTCGGAACGGCGGGTGGTGTTGAGCGCCTTTTTATACTCCATGAGATGCCAGGGGGCTATTTCGGCAGACAGGGCGGAAGCGTCGTCACGCCGCGGCCTGTCACTCTTCTTGCCCTGCAATGCTCCGTTATCCGCCGTTTCGTCCGGCAGCCCGTTACTCATCCTCTCACCCGGCAGTGCACCGCCTGTCCTTTCACCCGGCAGTTTCCCCGGCAACCCGTCTTCCGCCGGCTTATCCCCCGCCCCTTTCTTCTTCCTCTCCGTCTTCCCGGGCACGAGCACCCGGGTCGTCACTTCCTCAATCTCCCCCAGCAGAGCCGTATTCAGATACGCCTGCGCATCGAACGAAGCGAAGAAGCCCCTACCGATATCCTTACCGCTCACGTCCACCGGAAGCCCGATGAGGCGCTCCACGTACAGGCGGGCGGCCTCGTACATCAGCGCATGATGGTTCTCAAGCTCCGCGTACGTGATGAAAGGCACGGAGAAGGTCATCTTGCGCAGGCGGCGGGCATACGCCGTGCGCAGGTAGAGGAAGATTTTGAAGCCATGCCGCTTGGGCGTGAGGAAGCACGCCACAACGTCGGCGTCGGCCTCAAGCAAACGGCGGACGGCATCCACACGGTCGTCCGCCAGCTCGTCCACGTCCACGGTGATGACGGGGTTGTAGTGAAGCAGGCTGTAAGGCTGCCGCAAGGCGGAGTAGTTTCCCGTGAGCGTAAAAAAAGGGAGCTGCTTCTTGATGGCGTTTGCTTTGGAGAGGTCGCCCAGACGCAACTGCTGCTCCACTTTCCGAACCGTATGGAAGTAGGCGCCGTTGCGGATGTTGGTTATCACGGTAGTCAGGTTCGTTTCGCCGGAAACGGTAGAGAAGCCGCTGTAAGCGGTAATCATGAGGTCTTTCATCGATGTTTGTTTTAGTTTGCCCTATCGGCGGGAACAAAGATAAGCGTACGCTCCCGGATACGAAAATAGTCCTCTCCACAGGAAAGGACTATCCGCTTCACTTATTTCGGACGCTCATCGGACGCGCCCTGCTCCTCTTTCGGGAAAAGACGGGCAAGGGTATTGTACAGCGCCGTTTCGATGGACTGTTCCTTCATCTCCGAACTGCGGTCGCGGTCTTTCTCCACAAAGCAGAACGCGTGCAGAATATGAGCCCAGCCCCTCACCTCACGGCTTATACTTAAATCAGGACATCCCGCCGCCTGATGGCTGTGTATCTGGCAGGCAACGGCCTCGAACAGAAGCTGTTTGCCCGTATCCACGTGCACCTTGCCGTCAAGCATCAGGTCAATCCCCGCAACGATGCTGGATACGTCGAGCTTTTCATCCTTCGAAACAAACACATAACGGTCGCAATCTACAAACTCCGCTTTTTTAAAATAGCACTTTTCATACTCTTTTCTCTTTTTTCGTTTAACATTTAAAGGCTTCAATTAATATTAACAGGCAAATTTAAACATTTATTAAACGCGGGCAAAACAATCGCCGGAAACTTGTTGAGAATAAAAAAAATCGCCGACACCGTGAAGAAAGGCAGGAGGGTATATCCCCCTCTCTGAGGAATCGGCGATTTTTAACCGAAAAAAAAGAAAGAATACGCCCGTGCGTGCGCACACGCGCATGTACTATATATATGAAACCTGTATCATCAGGGAAAAGTTGTAAAGAACAGAGAAATAATGGCAGGGAGTATTGTAACGAAAATTCAACAAAAACAGGGGTGTTTTTTAAACGTACGTTTGATAAACACAAAGATACGCATACTTTTCATAATACCAAATTATTTTGATAATATTAATTTTGGATGACAGCAAAATAATTTTTCAATATGTTGTGGAACAGACGCTTACATCCGAAATAAAAATAGTGCCCTGACAAAGGAATAAGTATAAAGGGCGGGGCTGAAAGAGAGCCCCGAAAAGGTGTTTTTCAGACGTACGTTTAATAAACACTTTGCCCTGAAAAGCAAGTAAACAAGCAAACAAACAAATAACATTTATGAACCTGAAACCTTTGTTAATCATTGGGTTTATGCAGGTGCTGCCTTTTCCAATATATTCACAGGAAGCGCGAGAGACAAAAAAAGAGGTCTTCAGCGCCGACACCGAACAAAAGACAGAACTCGTACTGCATTTCCGCTTCGACCGCTCAATGGTCGACTACGGATATCGTGACAATAACCGGATACTTGCCGCCATGCACAAAATCTTCGCAGACAGCCTGTGTGTATCCCGGATAGATTCCGTGTGCATACAAGCCTTTTCCTCACCCGAAGGAGACGCCGATTACAACCGGCGTCTCGCTCTGCGACGCGCACAGGCCGTCAAAGGGTATCTGGTCTGGAAATACCCCGGACTGAACCAGTACCGCATCCGTACCTCTGCGCAGGCGGAGAGCTGGGATGCCCTGCGTGATGTCGCACTGAACGACACGCTCCTGCCCTGCCGGGACGAAATATTGCAGATATTGAAGCTGAATACAGGCGAAAAACGGAAAGAGGCTCTCTTGAAGAAGCTGAATACAGGTATTCCGTATCGGCATATAAGCCAATGGATTTTGCCTGAACTGAGAAACGCATCTATATGCACCGTCTATATGCGGCCGCTAAGGCATGCACAGCAGGGTAGCAGGCTTGTAGCAGATGCTCAGGGTAATAACGGAAAAGAGTACCAAAAGGCAGACGGAACGGAGATTACGGATGATACGGAAGTCGTAAACGGTGTAAGAGTTGCGAAAGGTAATGATACAAACGCAAACGGAACAGAAGTTATAAACGGTGTAAGAGTTGCAAAAGGCAATGATACAAACGCTAACGGTACAGAAGTTATAAACGGTGTAAGGGTTACGAAAGGCAATGATACAAACGCTAACGGTACAGAAACTGTAAACGGCGTAAATGTTGCAAAAGGCAATGTTACAAACGCTAACGGTACAGAAACTGTAAACGGCGTAAATGCTGCGAAAGGCAATGACACAAACGCTAACGGTACAGAAGTTATAAACGGTGTAAGGGTTGCGAAAGGCAATGACACAAACCCTGACGGAACAAAAAACATAAGCGGTGTAAGAGTTGCAAAAGGCAATGATACAAACGCTAACGGTACAGAACTAACAGACAACACAGAAATCACCGGTAGTACGAAAGTAACAGGCAATGCCCAAACAACAGGCAGCGCCAACGCAATAGCACCCGGCAAATCCCGCCGTCACCCCCTCTTCGCGGTAAAAACCAATCTCCTCTTTGATGCGGCACTCATGCCCAACATCGAAGTGGAAGTCCCCATAGGCAAACGCTGGTCGCTCAACGGAGAATACATGTTCCCCTGGTGGCTGATAAACGATGACAGATACTGTTTGCAGGTACTCATGGGCGGACTGGAAGTCCGTTACCGGCCGGGCAGAAGAAGCGGAAGAGACGTACTCACCGGACACTTCCTCGGCCTCTACGCAGGCGGTGGAAAATACGACCTGCAATGGGACAAGAACGGCTATCAGGGAGAATTCTTCATTGCCGCCGGAGTGAGCTACGGCTACGCCCACAGCATCGCCCGCAATCTCCGACTGGAATATAACATCGGCATCGGAATGCTCCGAACCGACTATCGCCACTACCACTCCCGAGACAACCACCGGACCCTGCTCTGGCAGGAAAACGGCGAGTACACCTGGCTGGGCCCCACAAAACTGAAAATATCACTCGTTTGGCTGATTACAGGAAAAAACAAAAAATAAAAGAATATGCTATCCCCTCTGACTCAAATAGCAATAACGTTGTTGCACGACATCGCCATGCACGAACCGCATGAAGCGATAGGCCACTGCACCTCTCCCGAAGAGTTGCGATACATATACACACGCCTCGAACAGAAAGGAATGATATACCGCAACGAAAAGGAAAAAGTAAAAACAACCGAAGATGCCGACGCCGATACATACACCACCTGTTCCTACAAGCTGTGCCGACCGCTATGCGAAATCTCCCTGCTCGAAGTGCTCGAAGCCATAGACGGACACCTGAACTGCAACCATCCCACCACCGAAGCGTTCTACACCCGCTACGGAAAAGTAGCGCAGAAACTGGGAGTGGTCAACTATATTACAAGGCTCTATCTGTCGGAAATAAAACTGATAGATTGTTAATACTAAAACACAGAAATAAATGAAGAATACAGTTTTGTTTTTGCTACTGCCGCTCTGGCTGGCGTCCTGCGAACGAAGGGAACTGACCTACTATACGGAGGCCGAAATAACCGTGACGGCCGACTGGAGCCGTGCCGACCAGCAGGAAGAAAACCAATACGGAGCCACCCTGATTTTCTATCCGCAGGACGGAGGCACACCGCGCGTCGTACTGATGGGAGACCGTACGCAAACTACCGTACGCCTGCCCGATGGACGCTACGACGCCATACTATTCAACCGTTCGTTCGACGAGTTCGGCACAATGGCATTCCGGGGACAGGAGCAACTGCACACCCTCGAAGCCTACGCCCTGCAAACGGAGACGCGCTACGGAACGAAAATCATCACCGCGGCGCCCGGCAAGCTGGCCTCTGCCGTGATACGCGACTTTGAAGTGACGGACAACATGCTGGGCAACTACGCCCCGGCCGGAGCACGCAGCATGGCCGACTGTCCCGACGGAGCCTGCCGGCTGCAATTCACTCCCCTGCCCCTCACCCGCAAGGTGAAAGTAAAGCTGCACATCACGGGCATCAACAACCTCAAGCAGGCCACGTGCCAACTCAGCGGCGTGCCCCTCTCCATCTACCTGCACGACGGCAATACGGACAACGCCGAGAAAGGCGTGCAGGAGTTTGAAGTAGAGGACATCACCCCGGACGAGGACTTCGCCGCCAACGGCACGCTCAGCGGCACCATCCACCTCTTCGGACTGCCCTCTACCGAAGAAGTGCAAATCAAGGTAAGAGCCTTGCTGAAAGACAACACCACCGTTATAGAGCGCGAAGTGGAGAACATCGAAGCGAACGAAGAGGCGGACGGCAGCGGCGTCACCACCCTGCATATAGAAGCCGACATCACCGAACCTCTGCCCGACGTAACCATCTCGGAAGACTCCGGATTCAACGCCAATGTAGACGAATGGGGACAAGAGAACGATACAGAGATTCCGATTTAAGAAATACGGCTCATCAACCTAAAGACGCAAAGCTAAAGATACAAATTTAAAGATACAATTTATCAATCTAAAAACAACATTCAGTTATGAAAGCAAAGAGTTTATTCTCACTGGCCATCATCGTAATGGCCTTGGCAGGATGTTCGGAAAATGAGATTACCGAACAGAACCCGGACGCCAACAAGCCTATCGGTTTCGACACCTACACCGCGGCGCAAGCCCGTGGAGCGGAAAACGGGCTTCCCGCTGTAAAGACTTCCGGCTTCGGGGTAATGGCGTACCAGACCAACGGAGCTTACAGCACCGCCGGAGCAAAGTCCGAATTCATGAACAACCAGAAAGTGACATGGAACAGCAGCGGCAACACATGGGTATACAGCCCCGTAAAATTCTGGCCGGCAGGCGCCAACGACAAAATCTCGTTCTTCGCCTACGCCCCCTATGCGGGCAGCAACGGCATCACACCGGTATCCGCCGACGTAAGCAACAACCCGAAAGTAAAATTTGAGCTGCAAACCAACCAAAAGAATATGGTAGACCTGGTAGTATCCGATCCTACGGACGGTTCCAACAATACGATGGACAAGAATTCGACTTCGGGCACGGTAAACTTCAAGTTCCTGCACCCGCTGACCAGAGTGGCCATGGAAGCCAAAACGGGTACGGACATCAGCGCCAACACCGACACAAAGGTATTCATCACAGCCGTATCGCTGATACATACCAGCAAGCTGAACAGCAAGGGCACGCTGGACATGAAAGCCCTGACGTGGGCAAGCAATACGTCGGATTACCTAACTTCTCCTTATGCGCTGACGGCAGCCTCATCCAACGGCATATTGAACCTGACGGCAGCCAACTTCGCAGGCTACACCACAAGCTCCATCGACATATCTTCCGCCGGAACAACCGCCACATCGCTATTCCCCGCCAATGAATACCTGTTCCTGCTCCCGGTGAGCAATGCCACAGGTACAGCCGCGGCCGGTGATGTACAGGTAAAAATCGCATACGACATGGTGAACAAGACAGGTGCCGCTACCCACACCAAATCCTCGGTGGAAAAGACAGTGAACCTGCCTGCCGGTGTTTTCAAGAAAGGCACAGCCCAAAAATTCACTTTCACGGTGAGCCTGAACGCCATCTCCTTCAACGTAACTACCGTAGAAGGCTGGGGAACGGAAAGCGACACACCCGTAACCGTTCAATAACCCGATGTAACGAAACGACAGTTAAACGATAATAAGACGATTTCCCATCGCCCGGTCAAGGTTGAATGTCCTTCTCCGGGCACACAACAAACTTTTTCAGTAAAAGAAGCAAGCAATGAATATGACGAGAAGAATGAAAGGCGCGTACATCCTGATTCCGCTGCTGTGCACCCTGTGCGCCGGCTGCGACAGCAAGGACGAAAGCCTTATGTCCACCCGGGAGATTGGTTTCTCCACCACCGTAGCAAGCAGTGAAGCGGAACCCGGCACACGTGCCGAAGCCACCACCGACAACCTTACGGAAATGGGCGTATTCGCCTACTTTACGGGCACAGGCAACTTCAGCAACGGCAGTTCCACTCCCAACCACCTGTACAACCAATCGGTGAAGAAAACGGGCGGCGTCTGGACGTACAGCCCCGTAAGGTATTGGCCTGCCAACGCCAACGAGAAAGTATCATTCTTCGCTTACGCGCCCCATACCGCCGCCGTTTCCGGCAACGCCAACGACAAGATACGGATAGCGAAACCCACCGCCTTCAACGCCCCGGGCAGACCCGTTATCAGCTATTCCGCCCCCAAAGGGGAACTCGACCTGCTGCTCTCGACAGGCGTAACGGACTGTACCAATACTCATGGCCCCGTGCAGTTCACCATGAAGCACGCCATGACCAAGGTGGTCTTTAAAGTAAAGACGGGCGGCAGTGACTCCAAAACCATAACCGGTATCAGCACCGAGTGCACCTCATCGGCCGACTTCAGCATAAACGACGCCAACACCGCGGTCACCGCGGAGAACATCGGTACAAGCAAAAGCACTTGCACGGCCACCGTCAACATAGCGGTCGACGGCACGGCAAAGACCGTAAAAGAATTCTTCCTGATACCCTCGCACCCGAACGATACAAAGGTGACGCTGACCTATGCCGATGGAAGCGGCTCCACAACCGTAACAGCCACCCTGCCCAACGTCACCCCCAACGACTGGCTGTCCGGCAAAGCCATAGGCTACACCCTGACGATACAAAACAACCAGATAACCGCCATCACGGTAAACTCCGACATAACATGGGACGAACTGAAAGTCCCTATCCCTTCCGACACCGACTATGACTATATCATAGCCACCGCCGAAGACCTCGCCCAATTCCGTAATGATGTGAATAACAGTAGAATCCGTCCCGCCAAAGCTTTACAAGTAGCGGACATCGACATACAAGACCTCGCTACCTCGAAAAACTTCTCCAACGATGCCACCGACTGGACACCGATAGGATATAATGTCGAGTTTCAAGGAGTATACAACGGAAACGGGCATACCATAAAAAATTTAAAGATAAAAACCGGAAAGACAGGCGAGGGTACCGGCCTTTTCGGACAGGTAATTCAGTCTCTGCTGGTGGGTATAAATCTGCGCGACGCAGATATAACAGTCGGGTCTCCTATACCCTGCACAGGAACACTGGCAGGAACGGTCGACCAAGAGACGCAAGTAAACTATTGTTCCGCCACCGGAAAAATCAGGAAAGTTCCATGTAATGCCGACGGCAGCCAGCCGTACATAACAGGCGGGCTGATAGGAGATGCAAAGGATGCTTCAATAATCTTATGCCATGCCAATGTAGATATAGGGGAAGGAGGTATTTACAATCACACCTCGTCAGCCGCCATGAATGCCTGCACCATAGGAGGATTAGTGGGCTACATGTCAACAAACAAAAGCAGAATCGCATCCTGTTGGTCTTCAGGCAATATTAAGTTGGGACCTATTCCCGCAAACGCCGGGTATATTGTCACAGTCGGCGGATTTTTAGGCGGCGATGCCCATAGCGGCGATATTTACGGTTCCTATTCTTTAGGAAGCATAGCACTCTCTTTCAGCGGAATGGCCAGCAGCGGTGACACCAGAACAGTAAACGCAGGCGGTTTTATAGGCGCCGTCAACGCTGTTCTGTGTACGTCTTGTTATAGTTATACGCCACTTTCCCTTACGTACCCCGATATAGATTCGCAGGGCGATATAGGTACTGTTAAATTCGGCGGTTTTACACCCCAAGATTATTCGACATTTAGATACTGCTATGGGGACGGCTCGGTTCTGCCCAGAACAAGCTATTTCAATTATAAAATAAGCTGCTATGAGTTCTCCGATAGCCCGAATTCAACATCTTATTCCTGCAATACATTAGGCGGGAAAACGGTACAAGAAATTCTCAGACCAAGCAGCAAGATTAAATCATCCAAAACATTCAGATGCGCCAAGTACGACTCTTCCATCAATGCATACTATACGCCCTCGATGCTTTACATCCTAAATTGGGACAGCGATAATTTCTGGAAGCAGACTCCGGCCGATCCGACATACCCCGAAATAAACTATTATGTAGATGTGACGTCGTTATAGGCGTTATGTCTTTGCAGATACCATGTCTTTATCCTAAAAACAGTGTAACGATGAAAAAGCATATTTTACATATCCCATACAGTAAACGCAGCGTACGCAATGGTGCACACGGCATACACTGTGTACGTAACACCTTCCGTGCACGCAACACGAGCCATATACACAGTCTATTCATATGGTGCGGCATAGGCCTGTTATGGCTCTGTACCGCCTGCACGGAACAGGACGAGTTTTCCGCCGCCACCTTGCAACCTCTCACCTTCATCATAGACGAGCCTCTGCCCTTTCAGGAAATGACAGCAGGCAGCGACAACACCGCCGCTCAGCCGTCAGGCAGGGACGACTCGCATGCACGTCCCCATACCCGTATCGCGGATTCGGGCGAAGCCGTGTCCTGGGAGAATAACGACAAGATATATCTCGCCGCAGCAATAACCGTCAGCACAAGTAGAACGTACGCCTACTCCACCGCCACATACAACAGCAGTACACAAAAATGGAGCGCGCTCACCCCGCCCATCTCCGCCCCGGCAGGCGCCAACGTCAATGTGGAGGCAATCTACGCCAAAGGTACCCTGTCCGGCAACACCATGACTCTTGCGGACAACAGCATCATAATGAAAGCGAGTACCCAAAACATTAAGGTCACAGCCCCTGCCGAACCCATAAAGCTAACCTTTCTGAGCACGCAGGTACGGGTGGAAGTAGCCGGAATGGACAATGGCATTACCCCCACTTCCAGCCTTGCAAATATTCCCCAAAGCATAGACATACAGCCCGCCAAAGGCAGTTTCAGCATCACCACCGCCAGTAAAACGGATTTCATTTCCGGCAACGGAGTGTATTACGTATTTCCCGGTGGAATAAACCTTGCAACATCCAATCATAAGGTCATAGCCCTAACCAACACCCGAGCCAACAGCTCTTATTTTCTTGATATGAGCGGCAGAGGCGGCCACGTCCGTCCCGACGGAGATATCCATGTAGGCGACTACTATTACAGCGACGGCACCTGGAGCGACGGTGGCTACCGGCTACTGACAGACGGTACCTGCCTGCAAGAAAACGTACCGCCCCTCGCAGGGAAAACATGTATCGGCATCGTATTCGCCGTAGGCCATTCAGATTATGATACATCCAACTACAGAAACACCGGCATCCGTCAGGATAAATGCCAGGCCTATGTGATAGCTTTAAAAGACGCAGGCGCTGAATGCCGGTGGGGCACCCCCGGCCCTGTTGTAGGATGCAGTGTATCCAACAACGGCTCCTATCCCGAAAAAGACTGGAGCGGATATTTATATACCAAAAAAATCGATGATTATGCCACTGCTAACGGCTCAGGACTCGATCCTGAAAACTATGACGGATACCCGGCCACTTATCATGCCAAAATAGCCTATGAAACGCAAGTAGCAGCCCCAGCGACAAGCAGCGGCTGGTTCCTGCCCGCCATCGGACAATTGTATGAAATTTGGCAGCAGAAGGATTTATTACACAACATTATTCCCGACCATAGACGGTACTGGTCGTCTTCGGAAGATAGCGCGAATACAAGTTTGTCCGCACTGGTATTAGATGTAGCAGCCACTCCCGTAAGCCAACGAATATCAAGCCTTAACAAACATGAACGCTATTCAGACCCTAACGGCACGTATTCCTGGGCGATTTTGGCTTTTTAGTCCATTATAGCATCCAATCTCTGAATGACATATCATTTTGCCATTCAGAAGAGCTTGTAACAAAGAATCTCCTCTTTTAATAACTGAGAGGAGATTCTTTAATATATGGAAAGAAAATGATTCACTATTACATTTTTAAGCTAACCAGTTTAATGCTTTTTCTTGGATTTGTCTATACCAAATATTTTCATTTTCACAAGCCTTTGCTAGTTCTCTCGAATATTCAAAAAAACATTTTACCTGTTCCGGATTAGGTATATAACTTGCTTTATAACTATCTTCAAGCATCTTTTGAAAAATATTCAAAGACAAAGGTACAATTACAGACTCACCACCATAATAGGATATATTCATATTGTGAAGTGCATAGAAATGAGCTATACAAGCTTCGTTGATTGTAGGTGCGACAAATAGACAATAACAAGGCTTACCACTATCTCGTTTCATTTTTCCCAAATGACGACTTACAGGCTCACTCTCCATTTCGTATTGCTTTTGCCCACTCGCCATTGTCACTTCTACCGTCAATAGATAATCTCCATAATCGCAAACAATGTCAGCCATATTCCCTTGCGCTGTGGAAAGCGGTTTGCCAAAATCATCAAAATTTAAGTTCGCCTTTATTTCTCCACCATCAAGCATTGTCATGGCACGCCATGTGTTCCATTCAAGCATTAAAGGTGCATCATAGAGTTCCTTGTTCTCTATCTGTCTAAATATATTTTGAATATCGTCATACAGCCTATAGTTTTTTATCTCCATCACTTGTCTGCGAAGAGTATTTTCTTTTCTCTGCCCTATCAAATCCGTAAGCAAGTTTTTCAAGATTACTGTATCTGTATTTGGACTAAACTCTGCTTGCGGGAACTCTGTTTGTAATTTTGCAATCAGTTGCTGCTTGTTATCAGTCAGAAGCCTTGGAAGCTCCGCATTCCCAAGATATTCGACATAGCGTCTTTCGTCTTCAACAAAACAAGGTTCACGATCTATTGTCTGCAAAATATAATCAACATCTTCCATACGCTCTGGCACAATACTCAAAGACTTTCCAACGTGAGAAACATTAACGAGCCCTGTCGCACGTAAATAACGGAAACATGCATCTGCATAGTCGCGCATATTACTTGATTGGGTTTTAAGAAACTTTTCCAACGAAGCATCGTTACTTTCACGCGTCTGTGTCTTTCCACTTGCTATCCTATCCTCGAATATACGTGTAAGTTCATCGCGTAGATATTCAGCTTTAAATGTCTTATAACTTCCTTCATATTTCGCTTTTGCAAGACGAAACGTTTCTATTTTCTGTATGATACTTTTAAAATTGCGCCAATCGGTAAGTTGCATTCCAAATATCTGCAACTCATCAAATTTTAATGTACCCATTGTACGTACCAATCGAAGCATTTCCAAATAAGGCTTAACACAGAATGATGCCGCCCTTACCGTCGGCTTGTGATAAGGTGAAGGTACTTGGAATTTTAACATTTGACGTAAGAATACCTCTTCCTTTCTATTTGAACTCAGCAACGCCTGTCCTGCGGGAGTAAGTGAAATGAGAGGCGACAAAGTTACGAAGCCAAGAGACTTCGGTGCGCGATTTATCCTATCCCGAGCACTTAATGCTGGGTCGTTTTCACCTCTGCCATTGAAAAATTGCTCTTCACGCAAAATATCCATAAATGCATGCTGCGTATCATTATTCCATGGATTACCTGCGAAATGTTCAACAAGCAATCTAATTTCCGGTATCATCTTCTCCGGTGTACGGGGAGATGTTGTCAGAAACAATACTTTACTATCTATTGGTCGTGCCATAAGGTTGTCTTGCTTCAAATAATTTTAATGAATTGTTTTCTGATTCGTTATAAACGTCATATTGTGAGGCGTAAACACGAATATCATCCCAGCATTTCCTATAATTAGCCACAACAATGTGCTTTGCAGCAGACTTGAATCGGTTACGGATATTCACAGCATAGCTCTTTTCATATTCGTCCATAATGTACCCCTTGTACAGTTCTTCTGTCATCGGAGTACGCCCGATTACCATTAGTGCTTTACAAGGTAAGTTAGCAAAGTCATTTGCCAAACGCCTGTGATTGTTTTCATTAAACCCATCCTTATATTCTTCATTCCCATAATCAGAGAAGACACAATCGTATGGTGGATCAAGAAAAACAAAATCATCGACCTTACACATATTGAAAATCTCGCTATAATCGGTATTGAAAATTTCTGCACGTTGTAACAGTTGACTATGCAAAAGAGTTACTGAATTTGTATTAAGGTGTTGGTAACGTCCAAACGGTACGTTAAATTCTCCACGTGTATTATATCGAATCATTCCCGAATAAGCAGTTTTATTGATGTAATAATACAATAATGCATCCGAATATTTCTTATCCACAGTTTCATTAAACATATCGCGAAGCAAATAATACAACTCCTCATTCTTGTCCTCAACCCTTTTATCAGGATGCAAAGCCTTGAGGTTATCAAAATCCCTTCTATTACTTGTGTATTGCATCTCGATTTCATCTAATTCTTTACGCAAGTTATTATAATCATCACGTACACCTCGATAAAAATCAATAAGTTTAGGATTTATGTCATTAATTATTGCTTGTTGAGGTTCGAGGTAGAAAAACAACGCTCCACCACCAAAGAATGGCTCAATATAACGTCCTGTGAAGCGAGGAATGTGCCACATAATATTGGGTATTTCCTTCGATTTTCCTCCTCTGTATTTTATCATTGGTTTCATTGAATATTTCTTCCTTTATTTATTTGCAAAAGTATAAAAAAAACGCAATATAACACTTGCAAAGTACTAATATCACAGATTTTATTTTAATCTATATCCCAACCCTACGATTGATTCTCGCTTCTATCTTTTCCCGGCATAACTTTCCTTTTGTGCTTTGCTAATTACCCCCGAAGTAAAAAACGGCACTTTTGACTAAATCGCATTAATACCGTATTTATCATTAGAGTTTCAAGGTTATTCAACGTTTATTTTGCCATCTCGCAAAAAATAGCGAATTTTGCTCGTTCAAAACAACGGTCATACAAAATTAAAGATAAATGAAAAAAGCTCTAATCTCCGGAATTACCGGACAGGACGGCTCGTTCCTTGCAGAATTCCTATTGCAGAAAGGGTATGAAGTGCACGGCATCATGCGCCGTTCATCTTCCTTCAACACCGGACGCATCGAGCATCTGTACTTTGACGAATGGGTGCGTGACATGAAGCAGAAACGTACCGTCAACCTGCACTATGGAGATATGACGGACAGCAGCTCGCTGATACGCATCATCCAGCAGGTGCAACCGGATGAGATATACAACCTCGCCGCACAGAGCCACGTAAAAGTATCTTTCGACGTGCCCGAATACACCGCCGAGACAGACGCCATAGGCACGTTGCGCATGCTGGAAGCCGTACGTATCCTCGGACTGGAAAAGAAAACGAAGATATACCAGGCCTCTACATCAGAGCTGTTCGGCAAGGTACAGGAAGTGCCCCAGAAAGAGACTACCCCGTTCTACCCGCGCAGCCCGTACGGCGTAGCCAAGCAATACGGCTTCTGGATTA
>ERZ838516.3373-NODE-3373-length-14505-cov-4.210657_pt1 | contig 14505 bp, 8 predicted proteins | sample MGYA00519910_ERZ838516 | MGnify/ENA primary metagenome ERZ838516 (study PRJEB31850, sample SAMEA3708837) | human gut metagenome | biome: human gut; feature: human-associated habitat; material: faeces | place: China | collected 2014 ... | reverse complement strand
CCTGCGGCGTCCAGCCGCTCTCCGGAGCCGGAAAAAGATGCAGCGCATTACGGAACTGAGTGGCGGCCAACTTGGCACGTTCCAGATTATCCCCATCCGCCTTGTTGATGACGATACCGTCCGCCATCTCCATAATGCCACGCTTGATGCCTTGCAGCTCATCGCCCGTACCGGCAAGCTGGATAAGCAAGAAGAAATCCACCATTGAATGTACTGCGGTTTCACTCTGTCCCACACCCACTGTTTCTACAAATATCTTATCGAATCCGGCGGCTTCACAAAGCACAATCGTTTCACGCGTCTTACGCGCCACACCGCCCAGCGAACCTGCCGAAGGGCTGGGACGGATAAAAGATTTAGGATGAACGGAGAGCTTCTCCATACGGGTTTTATCACCCAAAATACTGCCTTTGCTGCGCTCGCTGCTGGGGTCGATAGCCAATACCGCCAGTTTGCCGGCGTATTTCTCCAATACGTGCAATCCGAATACATCGATAGACGTACTCTTGCCGGCGCCCGGTACACCGCTGATACCTATACGGATAGAGTTGCCGGAATATGGCAGGCACTTTTCTATCACCTCCTGGGCAATGGCCTGATGTTCGGGCTTTACGCTTTCCACCAATGTCACAGCCCGGCTTAATATCGTAACATCACCTTTTACAATACCCTCTACGTACTCGGCAACGGAAAGCTGGCGTTTCTTCGGCTTCCGCTTCAAATAAGGATTGACGGACGACGGTTGTTCAATGCCTGCATTGACAACCAAACCTTTATATTCTCTGCTATTTTCAGGATGTTCCATGGTAAGATTTATATTATTTCGCTTTAATATTAATCTCGACTTTCGGCTGCATCGGATCATTCGTAATCATCAGTAAGCGCAGATGACGGCGTTTTTTGCCGATATTCCGTTTCGCCACCGTTACACGGAGACGGGTACTTTCTCCCGGTTGCAGCACACTTTTCTTCAAGCTGGCACCCACAGCCGGGTGGAATACCTGCAGTTTGCTGATTTGCAAAGGAGAACGGCCTGTATTCGTTATAATAATGTCCTGACGCGCCTTCGACTTCTTTGCCAATACCGTACTCATATCGATATCCTTAATGGAAAGATTGATGGCAGGGGCATTCGCCTTTTCCGTCTCGGTCATGCCCGAGAAGTCCGGCAGAAGAATGGCGGACACAGGAATTTCATTTTCATCCCCCACCTTGTCACCCGCAAAACGTGCCAGATAGACAGAGGCTTGCGTCAGTCCGAAGTCCGTCAAGCGTTCGGAGTCCAACGTAACGGTGATGACACCCTTTTCTCCTTTTTGCAAGACATTGGGTTTCACTTCCGTTTGCAGATAAGGCGGTAGATGCATCAGCACAGGTTCGTACGGACGGTCTGACAGATTCACGACTCCTATGTGCATAACAGGCTTTTCACCGGCCTGCACATCGGGGAAGTCAAGACTGTTCTTATCAATGCGTATCTGCCCGATGAGATACGGATGGGTTTTAGTAAAATCCTTGATTTCACGCACTACCTCACCGTTGAACTTCAAGTAGACCAAATGAGGTTGCGCATTACTGTAAATGGCTACGGATTTGTTGAAGTGCCCCAGAGCCTCTGCGTCAAAAGTCACATTGACCACTCCCTTTGCACCCGGAGCGATAGGAGTTTTTGTCCACCGTGCTACGGAACAGGCACAATCGGGCTCCACACCGGTAAGCACCAAAGGCTGGTTACCGGAGTTCGTAATGGAATATTGCACCGTTACCGGATGCTTCCATTCAATCTGCCCGAAATCATACATTTCCGTATTAGAGGTGAAACGCGGTTGCGCTACGGCCGTTAATGCCGTAGCTGCAAGCGCATATAGAGTGATAAAACTACGTCTCATTTATATTGCTTCTAAATTAGTCGTACAAATGTAAAGTTTTTAAGCGAGATACACAGATTTTCTTTCCGCTTTTTATAACCTATAAACATTCGATAGCAAGTAAATCCATCTACCCTATTTGATTACAACAGTTCCACCCGCAGAGTGTGAAGCATATTCCGGCGCATAAGCACACTGCACGGTAGCCAGTCCGGTTTCGTACATACCGCCGCGAGCCACCCGATAGCTATGTTCCAGTACATAAACGCCTTTACCCAGGTGGTCGAAGAAGAAATTGGCTCCGGCATCTTCCACCTCTGCGTAATATCCGAAACCGTTGCTCCAACGATAGCCCGAAAGCGAGTTTACCGGTTCGAAGCAGGCGCCACGTTGGTCTTTCAACTGAATAAAGTCCATGGCACGGTCCAAGCGGAGAGTAAGCCGGGACACGACCTTATCACCTACGGAAAGCTGTGCGGCATCCGCCAACGGTTGCAGAGATTTCTGTCCGTCGGCCGAGATACGCTCTACAAAGAGTTTCTTATCGATATCCAGCTCACCGCCTTGTTGCTTCACATCGGATATGGGCGACAAGTATTGCGCATAAACGGCTCCCCACGCGATACCCGCATCCCTCTTCTCTACGGTAACGGATGTCGCCTTCAGTTCAGGACTGCCTTGCGTGAAGACTTCCTTGATGTATCCCAATCCCGGTACAACGGTCTTTGCCGGAGAAAGCGTTTCCATCACTTTATTACCTAAAGTGATGCGGACATCTCCTTCGCTTTCCAGCAAATCGCTACCCTGGCAAAGCAATGCATAAACCGCATCGGCGGTAGCCACCGGAGAATTCCAAGCCGTCGTCTGTTTCTGTTTCAACAACCAAAGCTTCATTTCTTCTATCAAAGCATCATTGCCGCCCGCCTTACGCAAGGCCGTCATGACGGCCACATGGGCAGGAACCGGGATCATCCCCCAAGTATAAGGATTGGCATGGAAAGCAAAATGCGCTCCCATTTCATCCGTTTGTACAAGATGCTCTTTGATGGAAGCTATAAACTCATTCGCTTCCGTCCTGCGTCCCACCGTCTGCAGGATAACGGCTGTCTGCGCTTTACGAATCATTGTACCGTTCTCAAGATTACCTCCCAGCTTGGTAAGGAAGTAATCGAACGCTTTTGCATATTCGCCGGACAGTTTTTCCGAACCGAGAGCCACCAGATACAAATATTCCATAGCGGCATCCGACAAAACGGTAATCTTAATCCCATTCTTCTCAGCCTTACGGATATCCCGGTATTCTTTCAGAGCTTCCTTATTCAGATAATCAAAAGCCTTATCCTTCATCACCGCCACTTCTTCCGGCAGTGCCTTATCCGTAAGTAAAGAAAGGCGGACAAGTAACCCGGTGATATAACTTGTGACATAACGGTTGCCGGACATACCGCCAAACCAACTCCATGCGCCTTCCTCCCCCTGTAACTCTTTCAATTTGAGCAAAGACGACATATTACGGTAATTTAATTGGTTAACATCGAACAGGGTAGCGATGCGTTGTTGCCGTTCCGCCTCAGTAGTAGCCTCCAACAACCAGGGAGACTCATCCAGCAGAATGTTTTTCACATCCTGGTTTTTCTCCAATTGGCTGAGGAAAGTTTCTTTTGTCCCACCCGTCAGACGCCAGTTGTCGAACACCGCTTTAATGCGCGGCTGGCTATTGGCAATATAGCCAGCCAAACTGTTGGCATAGAAAGCGGTTGCCCAGGAAATGGCATTATCGGTTGCAGGCTGGCTCAGTATAGGCAGGGCTTGTACGGCATACCATGCCGGATTACCTGTAAATTCCACCGTCAGGCGACGGTCGGTTGCCGTACGGCTGTTACCGTTGAACAAGCTGTCCAGCGAGAAAGTACGCGTTTCTTCACCACGGACAGGCATGGCAAGCGTCTCCGTAATATACTCTTTATTGCTTAAAACAGGCAACAGATGTTGTTCCCCGTCACTGAACGTGCCGCCGTCCGCCACCATACGTACACCAAGCAGGTCATAACGTTCCGTTACATCAAACCGGAAATCAACCGATACCGTCTTTCCGGCCTCCACCGAGAACTTCTGACGCCGGGTGGAGATAATCTTCTCCGTCATCGGGTCGAAAAGGGTGAATACGGCTGTGCCTTTTACCTCCTTCCCTGTCAGGTTGGCAATACCGGCAGCTATCCGTGTCTTATCACCCACCCGTACAAAGCGCGGCATATTCGGAGTAAGCATAAACTCTTTGGCGGTGACAGCCGTAGCGTCAAGCATACCCGTCATCATATCCCGGGTATGGGAATACCCCCGGAAATTCCAACGTGTCAAACTCTGCGGCATAGTGAAGGAGAAAGCGACCTCGCCCTGTTCATTCGTACGCAGTTGGGGATAGAAGAAAGCCGTTTCTGCAAAATTAGTACGCAAATCAGCCACCGGCTGTAACGTCTGTCCGTCAAGAGGAATAGTTTCCGATTCAAAAACAACATCCGTCACCGCTTCTTCTACCTGTGCCGGAACATATTTCACTTCAACCGCCTGTCCGGCTTCTTCTGTCGCAGAGAGGGCGGCATTACTGCTCTGCGGACTATATCCGCGTATCTTCAGCCCGCCCGTCGCAGCCTTGCTGCGTGCGCTTCCGTATCCGACGACCGTCACCCCGTTGATAGCCGCATTATCTTCGACAATTTGCAAAACCTCCGCCACTCCGTTATAGGGCGAAGTGAAATAGTCAAAATGCCAAACAGGAACTCGCCACGACTTCGTGGGGAAATAAGGAGCGTAACTCTTTCCGTTATTATTATTGATATCCCAATAGTAATAAGGAATATACCGGTTGTAATAAACGCTTAACGACTGGCTGCGGCTATAAATCCGGTCTAATGAAGCGTCGTACATCATTGCCAGCATCTCGGCTGCGGCAGGAAACCCTTGCGGAGTTTTGATAACCAGCTTCCACTCTTCCTCCTGTCCCGGACGCAAACGATCGCGGAAAACCTCCCACTTCATATCCAACGTCCGCTCAGGCAGGCGTTTCCGCAATTCCACCCTACGTGTATATAGCTGTCCGTTCTTTACAAAGGTAAACTGCACGGCAACCCCGTCTCCATACTCTTCGCGATAAGGATACTCCATACGGAGAATCGAATCGCTCAATGACAGGGTACGGCTCTCCAGCCTTCCCTTTTGTCCGAAAACATCTGCCAAGACATAGGCATCCTGCATGGAAGTGCCGAAGTAGAAAAGTGCCGGATGGGTTGCATCGAACTCAGTATTCTTTTCATAGAGGAAGGTTTCCATAAACATAGCCGGACGCGCATCTGCCAATGAGAACAACACAATATTCACCGTATTGTCCGCATTGCTGACTTCCTTGCCGTCACGGTCACGAACCGACATGACAAAGCGATACTCTCCCGACGGCAGTTGTTTCCAAGCGGCGAAATCCTTCGTCTCACCCGATATAAATGTACTTTCATAAACCGGCCTGTCTGAGACTTTTCCTGTTTTAGAGTCGAGAACCGAATACAGACGGCACATACCTTCCATGGACAACGTCTCATTCACGGCATTCATCACTGCCAGCCTTCCCGATATGGAATCTTCCTTGCATAATTCCCTGTTAATATCAGGCATAAAGAAATAGGCTCGGCGGGCTGCACTCAGGTTATACTGCGAAGTCTGCGTTTCACCCGCATCACCCGTTACCGACACTTCTATCTGATAGGAAAAACGTTCCCCGCCCATATCGGCACCCGGCCTCAGAACGACAGGTATGGAGAAATTGCCTTTCGCATCCAGTTGCACCGTATCCGAGGCAAGCGGTGCGACAGTTTGTCCCCAATATCTCCAATTGTTACGACGGGTAACGGTATATACCAACGGCACATCCTGAATGGCCATACCATTATATGCCTTGACATTGCCCGTCACATCTACCGTGTCTCCCAAACAGAAGGCCTCCTTCAACGGATTAAAAGTAATCTCAAAGGTAGGCCGTTTGTAATCCTCCACCCGTACGGAAACGGAAGTCTTATTTTTTACTCCAACCGTAAAGTTGCCATTCAAGCAAACCGTCGGCAGCACCAATTCCGTTGTAAAGGAACCGAATTCGTTGGTATTGACATTCTTCTGTACCAGCTCTTTTCTATTTACGTCCAGCAAGCATATCTGATAGCTCTTTCCGGCCAAGACATGCGCCTTATCCGCTTCCTGTTCATAAGCGATACCCTTGACATAAACGGTCTGACCGGGACGATACAAAGAGCGGTCTGTCAGCAGGGTGATATGTTCTTCCGGACGCGACTCACCGCGCTCGTAATATCTGTTCAAATAAATATGCTGGGGCATCATGGCCGTATCCGTCCCTTTACGTGCCACATAGCTGCGGATGGCTTTATTCCATTCCACAACAGCCTTACCACCGGCATCGGTAGTAACCGTCTGCACCGGTTTACGGTCTTTCTCATTGTACGTGGAATAGAAGCTGACCGTTGCATCGGAAATGGGTTGTCCGCTACGGCTATCCACCGTAACCACTTCCATTTTGTTATCCGGCAGAGACAGCGTCAATACCTTGAAACGGGTTGAGACAAGAAAGGAATCCGCCGTACGGGCAGTCGCTACATCCGGTACAATCTGTAATATATAAACGCCCGGTTCATCCGGCACATAAAACTTCAAATCCGTACGTTGCAGGTTGCCCGATGCCTCTCCCCGCCTCTCGTCTTTCCCGGCCGGAACATCCAGTTCAAAATGAGTTGCGGACAATTTACGGGCATGCTTCTGATAGAACGCCCTGCTTATTCCGGTATCCATCCAAGGTACTTCGGACAGATTCGTACGGTACAGGTTCAGCGTAAATCCTTTCAGATTACGATAAGCTACGTTCAGTTCCAATGAATCACCGGGATAAATACTACCCTGGGTATTAATATCCAGATAGGGCTGCAGAATATTTTCCCGTATGTTTCGCAGTTCATTGATACGCTTATAAGCAGGGTAGCGTTTCACTCCTTCATCACAGGTCTGCAAAGCCTCATCAATATAAGTTCCTCCCAAACCACGAAGTCGGTCGGCTTTACAGATATAGGCTTCCGCACAGATTTCATGCGTGCCGTATTCCCGGATCAGACTATCCAGAACTTCAAGATACTCTTTGTTGAGTTGCTCTTGCCTCTCGCGATAAGTAGCGTAGGGCTCACGGCTTATACCACCGCCTGTTACTTTCCATTTCCAATAATCAAGCGTTGCCAGCACCACCGCATCTTCCGCCCCGGCACGATGCCGGTAAGCATTTATCATACCTGTATAAATACCCTCAATCCGGGAGAGCTGCAATGAGTCCACCCGAAAGCCGTCCAACAACCGGTAGGTATCGATGGCACGGGCTGCCAGCAGATGATACATATCGTGACCGTAAAAACGGCTTCCGTCTTCCAGCACGACAAAAGGCACGTATTCTTTGGAAGAAGCCCCAAGCAAGCGGATGGAATCCCGCAATGAAGCCAGATTATGTTCGTCTACCTTAGCGACAAAAAGGTTATTGCTCCACTCACGAATGTCTGTCGGGGCTTCGTCTGCGTCCAAAGCCGTGCGTTCCGACAACAGCCGCCGGTTACCCCGCATATAATCCGCATATTCGCGGGCAAGCAATGAATGCAGAATAGCTTTGCTTACCGGATTTCGCTCCGATTTCGCCCAACTTTCCAGATTCTTCAAATTGGTATACAGGCTATCCGGAGTCAGTCTTTCCTGATAGGCCTCCCGACAGATATATGCCTTGAGCATCTGCGGAGCGTTCTTCTCCAGCTCGGCTTTCCGGTAGATTTTCCCCGTCAGCTTCACTACCGTTTGCGGCAAACTCTTCTTTTGAGCTTGCTCTACCTGTTTCCACAGTTTTTCATAAGACTGAGCATGCAAAGCGGAAAAGCACAACCCGATCATCAGCAGAAACAATGTACAAAATCTTTGGATTTTCTTCATAGCTATTCTATTGTTATTAGTTTTTGTTTTTTATGCAAATCAGGAATCAAATAATAAAAACTTATCCGTACGGCTATCTGCATTCATATTCCGGTACGGCAGTTTGTACGTTTTATCTTCATTCCCTTATCGAGCCTGTCAGCCTCTTACCTATGACGAGTTATTATTAAAAGGCTTCTAATTGCATATTAAAAGGCTTTTAATATGCAATTAGAAGCCTTTTAATGGTATTTCAACCGTAAGGTCATGCCGGCGCCCATCTATACAAACGATTCATATCTCCGCCACATGAATGCACACTGTAAAAATAACAAATTAATAACCACATTGTGCCGGCTTTTTAGAAAAAATAAAAAAACAAAGCATATACTGACATAAATACCTGCGGTAATAAAAAAAGCGGGGGATACATTCTCAGAACATATCCCCCGGTCTCTTATCAATTACTACACTCATCTCGGGTAGTTATAATACTTCATCGCTTCAATCCAATTCTCGCCAACTTTGGCAAGAATACCTTTGAAAGAGTTTACAATCTTTTTTCCCATAATCTTAAAAATTAAACTAATACCCTGAAAACATTTTCTCTCTATTTCTTGATGGTGTATCCCATCATCAACATCTCATTACGACCTACCTCTGCGAGAATACGTCTGAATGAATTCATAATCTTCTTTTTCATAACCTTAAAAAATTAAACTAACATCTTGAAAACTGAAAACTAATTTCTCTCTTAAAAAGGGATGAATGCTTAAAGCATTACATAACCCCAAATGTTCTTATCGGCTTCGCCGAAACGTCTAAATAATTTTCTTAACTTTTTCATTTTGTTATCCTCCTAAAATCAATCTTGTTATTCTTAAAAATAACCTGTTATCCTATCGTTTCTATGTTTTATAACACAAAAATAAGGCCTTTGTTCAAGATAGCAAGTGAAGATACATAGAAAAACATGTTTTATAACACATTTCTTGACCTAAATCAATTCCCTGCAACATTACGGCGGCAAGCAGGGACAGAATGTCAGTAAAGCAAAGCAATTCTGACAGACCGAGGTAAAAATGGCGGCAATAAAAAAAGCAGAGCGCATCCGGCACCCTGCTTTCACATTATTATATATAAAAAGAATTACTTTTCCGGAGTCTGCTCCAAAGTAGCAACCAGGAAGTCATAGAACTTCGTCACAGACGGAATATATGCACGTTCATCGGGCGAATGCGGTGAACGCAGCGTAGGTCCGAAAGAAATCATGTCGAGTCCCGGGCAATTGGCACCGATAATACCACACTCCAAACCGGCATGAATGACCTTCACAGCCGGTTCCACACCGAATTGCCGCTTATAGGACAACGTCATGGCATGCAGAATCGGGGAATCCACATTAGGCTGCCAGCCGGAGTAACCGCCGCTCAACTCTACCTTCATACCTGCCATAGAGAAACATGCTGTCAGGCTATCCGCCAAGAAGTCTTTCATTGTATCGCAAGAGCTGCGAGCCAATATGCGAACATCAGCCTTACCGCCTCCAATCGTTACAATGGCCAGATTGGAAGAAGTCTCCACCGTGTCGGGAACAGTGGGAATCATACGCATAACCCCGTTCTGACAGGCCATCAATACACTGATCATATTATCCTGGATTTCTTCAGGAACAATGGCGGCAGGCAACTCTACGTTCTCCAGTTTTAACGTAATACCTTCTTCGATCGGAGTATATTCTTCATTAATCTGTGCCTCATATTCCTTGATATAGTCTTCTAATCCTTCGATGTCTTCGGGATTAAAGACCAATACGGCGTGCGCCTCACGTGGAATCGCATTACGCATATTACCGCCTTCAAAGTTTGACAACTGGCAATCGAACTCAATCAGCAAGTCGTGTACGATACGGGCAAGCAACTTATTGGCATTACCGCGTCCCTGATTGATTTCCAATCCGGAATGTCCGCCACGCAAACCTTTCAAGGTTATCTTACGGGCTACGGAATCAGCCGCAGGGGCTTCTTCCTTATATTCCAATGTAGCTGTAATATCGATGCCGCCTGCGCAACCGATATAAAGTTCCCCTTCGTCCTCGGAGTCAAGATTCAGCAGAATCTCACCATTCAGCGTACCCGGTTTCAAACCGAACGCGCCGTACATGCCCGTTTCCTCGTCTTTGGTAATCAACGCTTCCAACGGACCATGCTTCAAGTCGTTCGCCTCAAGCACAGCCATAATAGCGGCTACGCCCAAACCGTCGTCCGCACCCAACGTGGTACCTTTAGCCTTTACCCAGTCACCGTCAATGTAAGTTTCAATGGGGTCTTTGGTAAAATCATGAACTGTATCGTTATTCTTCTGCGGAACCATATCCATGTGTGCCTGCAGAATGACACCTTTGCGGTTTTCCATACCCGGAGTGGCAGGTTTGCGGATAATAACATTGCCGACCTCGTCAACAAACGATTCCAAGCCCAAACCCTTACCGAAATTTATCAGGAACTCAGTTATTTTCTCCATATGTCCGGAAGGACGGGGTATCTGAGTCAGCGAATAGAAATGCTTCCACACATTTTGTGGAGCCAACTGCAAAATTGTACTCATAATTATAAATGTTGTTTTCGCAAATATAAGAGTAATTTTTCAATATCGCTCTAATCGGAATTGCAAAAATCGGTAAAGTCACGTTCAAATTGCATGAAGCCGCCGGGATAAACGGCGTCTATCAGTTGGGAATAACGAACGCCTGTCATCTTTTTGTTCAATAAGGCTATAAAGTTCTCCATAAACTCTTTTTCAGCCACTTCAAGTCCGAACGTAACAAGCGCGTGGGAAAGAACGTAGGCATAAGATTCATCCGTAAGCAGTTTCTTACGAAAATCACCGTTGGTATTGTCGATAAACGATTTCAAATCCACTTCACCTAACATGTACATGGTACGTATCCGTCCCCGCTCGTAATCTCCGAGCGTGTGCTTAAGCCCTTTCTTACCCAACTCACAATTTTCAAAATATTTGGATAGGCCTTCGTTAAGCCATCCCGGAAGTCTTTTTATGGTCTGACGGCTTAAATGATGCGTCAATTCATGAATAATTATCTTTGAGCTCCGTTCCCGCCATTTTTCACGTCCTAAGATAATCGCCTCTTTCTTACCGGGGATATACAGTCCGCCGGCATGCAGAGATGGCAAGGCTACTTTTATGCTGTCCAAATAATACCAAGCATCCTGCTTTTTCTCAAAGACGGTCAACTTCAAGTTAGTAGTATCTTTCAAGCCAAACCGTGCATAGAATTCTATTTCGGATGTCAAAAAACGTTCTATCCAAATCCTATCTTTTTCCGAAAGGGGATCCCCCTCATATCTTATCTGTAAATTTTGCGCGACAACCCCGCAATATAAGGCGAACACCAAATAAAGGAATAGTGAAAGTCTCATTTCATTTTTTACTTTTTAAATACTTCTTTTGTTCACGCTTGCTCATATCCAGCATAATGAGTTCATCATCGACAAGCGCATTATACATCTTCCTCTCCACAGGCTTTACATCGCCTTCCGCAGTACGGAATACCGGCGTAAAGTGTGAATAGACATATCCGGCGGCTTCCAATCCGCTGAATTTATTTTTATCAAGGAAGAAAAAGGAGATAGAAACTCCCGTAGGACCGGCTATCCCGACCGGTTGTCCCGTACGTACCTCCTCACCGGGAGAAACAAAATTCTCATTCATAGCCAGATAGGCTGCAAAAGTATAGTCGGCATGGCATATCAGCAACTGGCGAGGCAACATCGTACGACACACGATTCCGCTACGGGTGGCATAGACAGTATCACCCGGCAACATGCGAAATTGCAAGGTTCTGACAGATTCGCGCCTGTCCGTTTTCCAAGCGGTTTGCATGCCATTCTTTACAGGAAACGCATAAGGCGTATTTATATTGAAGTCCTTTGGAAAACTTCCACGAAAAAACGTGTAAGTAGTGGCTCTGTTAAATAGGTTATTGTACTGTGCATCTTTCATTCTCTTAAAAACGGTGTTCTTGCCGGGTCTCAAATTATAGGAGTCATCATTAACCCTATAAAGATAATAGTTACAATAATCTTCGTTGTAATAATTCAGTTCCTGATTCCCGTCATTATCATACTCCCATTCCGACCGGACTATATTAACAGGGCGTTCCAATATTCGTTGAAAAGACTGTGCATCAGCACAAACCGATAATGCCGACAATGCAGCGGCTACTATCAAAGAGTTGATTGTGTTTTTCATAAACAGTTTACTTTCTATGCGCAAAAGTAATTATTTATTCCTAACAGCAAATAATAAGAACATAAAAATCTTTCTTATCCGCCATTTCTGTTACTTCTTGAGCCGTATGCGTGCAAAAGATGCTTGGCAAGCCATCTGCGTACCGGTTCATCATACAATTTCAGGCATAAGTAAGCCAACACAACAGAACCCGCCACAAGCGCTACCGCACCTGGCAGAGACTGCGTAAATGTAAGGTGCTCATTCTTAACCCAAGCATAATACAGATAGATAAAAGGATAGTGCACCATGTACAACGGATATGATATATCTCCCAGAAACTTACAAACCCGGGTCGTGACTTTATCCGTAGTCTTTCCCGAAGCTCCAAGACAGACTAACAAAGGAAACGCGACGGCAAAGCATATAGTATCATACAAACCATTCATCCATAGATGCTCACTGCCGCCAATTCTGGGAATCGCCGATAAAATGACAATAGAGAAACTCCCTATCCAGAAAGCCCCTCGTACCTTGACAGGCTTGAAGATGCGTGACAACAACAAACCAGCCGGAAACGAGAACAACAATCGCAAAGAGCCGCCGATTATATTTTCTTCTGTCAAAGCAAAGCCCACACATATATCGCCAAGCGGTCCGCAAAGAGCAAATACAGCCAGTCCGCACCCCGCCGACAATACTAATACGGAAAGGACTTTTGTAGAAAGTTTATGCAGAAAGAACGCATATAGAATATTACCCATATATTCAAAAAACAGAGACCAGCTGGGTCCGTTCAGAGGGTACATCTCGCCTACTCCCCGAATTTCCATACCGGGAGTCGCCGGAATTAGAAAAGCATTCATTAGCGTAGCGAGTATCAACGCCATTGCAGATACCTGTGAAACATCCCAAACAGAACAGCCTTGAAAATAAAACATCACAGCTCCGATGACCGCTCCGAGAACTACCATAGGATGCAAACGAATAAACCGACGTTTAAGGAAATCAGTAATACGCATTGTTTTCCACCGGTCATCATAAGCATAACCAACGACGAATCCGGATAAAATAAAGAAAAAATCGACAGCCAAATACCCGTGGTTAATCTTCTGGTCCAGATGACTGGTGGCATAAGCCTCAAACAAGTGGAAACATACAACTGTCAGCGCCGCCACCCCACGCAGTCCGTCGAGGATATTATAATGCGGTTTCGTATCTGCAAATGCAGATGATAAAGTATCAGACATCTGTGCTATTTATGTGTTTATACTTTTGCAAAAGTATAAAATTAATTGATTCATTTTGCACGGTTCACCAACGAAACGTGCAGTCCGCCATAAATACCGAGCAGTACAACCAGCAAGGTTTGAATACCATGTACTATCAGTGCAAAAGCGCCGGCATCCGTAGCGTTCACGCCGTAAAGCATCATCATGGTGATAACGGCAAAATGCCAAGGGCCCGCCCCATTGGGCGTAGGAACGATTACAGCAAACGTTCCGCCTACAAACATCACCATTGTGGCCTGAAAACTAAGATGTTCCGTAAAAGAGAAGCAATAGAAAGTCAGATAGAAATGATAGAAGTAACATCCCCATATAAGTAACGTATAGAGAATAAACAAGGGGATATTCCTCACATTACGAAGCGACATCACCCCCTCGCACACATTCAGCACGACTCCCTTCACTTTCTCAAAGAAAGAAAGCATCCGCATCAGATAATACATAAGCACCAGCACGCCGATAACACAGAACAGGGACACATAAAACCAGGGCGATGTCAGCAGATGCATCAGTGAAGGGATTTTTGTACCCGTTTCCTGAAAGAAGCGGAGAAACACGGGCATCTGAACCAGAAAAGTAAGTCCCGTAATCAAAAGGATGCACAAGGTATCCACCAAACGCTCGGTTACCACAGTCCCCAAAGATTTGGAAAACGATACATCATCATACTTAGCCAGAATACCGCAACGCGACACTTCACCCACACGGGGCAATATCAAATTGGTAGCATAGGAAATGAATATGGCATCCACACAATCGCTCCTCTTGGGGTAAGCCCCCAACGGTTCCAGCGTCTGTCGCCAGCGCCACCCTCGAAACACATGGCTCATCACGCCGAAGAACAGTGAGAACAGCATCCATCCCCAATTCGTACCATGCAAAAGCAATTCTTTGGCACGTTCAAAATCAAAATCACGATACACCCAATACAGGATAAAACCGCCCAAAAGAACGGGCAACACGATTTTCAATGTTTTTTTTATTATCTTATTCATCGTTTTACCTTAAAATTCATCCGGCACGCGTCGTAATTTGTGATTTGTAACTCGTAATTCGCCGAAAAGGATTACCTTTGAACCGCAAAAGTAACGATTTAGTTGATACAT
>ERZ838516.3358-NODE-3358-length-14579-cov-5.926260_pt1 | contig 14579 bp, 16 predicted proteins | sample MGYA00519910_ERZ838516 | MGnify/ENA primary metagenome ERZ838516 (study PRJEB31850, sample SAMEA3708837) | human gut metagenome | biome: human gut; feature: human-associated habitat; material: faeces | place: China | collected 2014 ... | reverse complement strand
CCTTCCGGCAGAGTCCCCGGAATATCGTTAATGTCCTGGAAAGCATAATCCACCGTCACATCATGGGCAGCGCAGATAGCTTTGATACGCTCACCGATAACCTCTTTGAACTCCTGCTCGATATCCTTACGGATGATAAATACCACATGGTTAAAGCCAGCTTCAAGCGCATCATGGATGGAATAATCCATGATAATATGCCCCGCATCATCCACCGGCTCTAACTGCTTGATTCCTGTTCCGAAGCGGCTGCCAATACCAGCTGCCATGATAAGTAATGTTGTTTTCATAATTCTCCTTTCCATACCTTGTAGCGCCCAATGTGCCTTCCACAAAATTTTATGTAATTATTAGAGCAGCGCCAGTAGCCTATGCTCTCGTTTTCGTTTATAGTTTCTTTAGAAAAAAATCATTTCTTCTTCATGGGGTCTGACCCCGCAGTGTTTTGACGATGTTATTTTGTTGAGTATGATTATGGCATAACTTGAAGTGAATAAAAAGGTACTCGTATTCTACCGTTTACCCGGTCTCTCTGTGGATGTACGGATACAAACAGCAGCAATAGGATGGCCAATGGAAAGATAGAAGGAACTCTCCTCCGGCAGTGTACCTGAATCGGACACAATTGCCAGTGCATTCACCTGAAGCTTATTATAATCATTAAAGCCAAGAGGCTCATTCACCCTTACCCTTGGATCAAGCTTAAATCCACTCTTCTCCAAACGGTTCTTTGACCTTGGATGACAGGAATAAAGAATCGGCATATCGTACTTCTCTGCAAGAGCATTGATCGCTGTGAAAAGACTTAAGAAATTCTTCTCAGAATCAATGTTCTCCTCACGATGGGCAGAAAGTAAAATATATTTATCCTTCTCAAGTCCAAATCTTTCCAGAACATCACTTTTCTGGATCTTCTCTAAATTCATGCGCAGCACTTCTGCCATAGGAGAACCGGTCATATATGTTCTCTCCTTCGGCAATCCTGTATCTGCAAGATATTTACGGGCAAATTCAGAATAGCAGAGGTTTACATCAGAAATAACATCTACAATACGTCTGTTGGTCTCCTCAGGAAGACACTCATCCTTACATCTGTTTCCAGCTTCCATATGGAAAAGAGGGATATGTAATCTCTTTGCTGAGATTGCAGATAAACAGGAATTGGTATCTCCCAATACAAGATAACCATCCGGCTGCAATTCGCTCAGCAATTCATTTCTTTTCTCTCCTTTGTTCGTTGTCTCTTTATGATGAATCTTTTTTCAATATATCTCATGTTTTATATCATATTCCAAACTCTTTTTTTAACTCATCCACAACATCATATGGAAAACATTCGGCGCAACCTTCATCTTCCAGTAAAATACTAACAATCTTACCAGCCAGTTCTATACCATTCTTACTGTGGAGATGTTCTCCAATTCTTACTGCATTTCCTAAATCTCTGGCTACCCACACCTGATCATATATTTCAAGTTGTGAGATGATTTTACCCACCTGGTAAGAAAACTCTAATTCGTTCGTATCATCCGGACTTTCCATAATCTGGTATATTTGCTGTAGTCTGTTCAATATCTGAGCAGCATTTAAGTCCAAAGGTACATAAACACGAACATTATCATCAGGTAAAATCCCACCATTAGTACGTATTCTTCCGGTAAGTGCTTTTTGATGCTGCTCTTCCGTATTATAGTAAAAAGCCGTGTCCGCAATTCCAAGTTCATTGATATAAAGAACCTTCTCTGGAATTGGGTGGATATCTAAATCATGATGCATATTATATATTTCATCTCCTATCGCTAAAGTGTGCTAAAAAAAATTCTTTTAACAAATTATATCCTTTTCATAGCTGGTCTCCTAATTCATTATAGGAAAATGGATATAAAAACTTTCCCTCAGCCCTGAATACTTTTTGCTGATTATAAAAGATTATAAATCGGATTTTGTTTAAATTTATTTTTGTCTTCCTCAGACATCTTCTCTAAATATTTTTTTGCTATCCGTTTATTATCCAGCAAAATGTTAGCTGCACATTTTGCTAAATAATCCTGATCATCAATAGCTTCCAGTTTTCTCATTTCCTCTTCAGCCAGTTCTCTTTTTCTATAAATCAACTGCATTCTATTAATAGTTGCTGCCACATTATCATTATCTAATTCTATTAATTTCTCAATAATCAAAAAAGCAGCATTATAATATTTTTCATTTTCTATATCATCATACGCCCACATAAGTTCTATAAATATATTTATAAAAACAGGTGCCGTTTCCATATTTATATCGCTCTGCTCAATCTGTTTTATAAGAGTTTGTTCTCTAACATCATACAGTTTACTCCAAATATCTCTATTCAAAGATGCAAATACTGGCACTCGGTATTTTTTTTCTTCAAATTTTACTTCTGTCACACATTTATCATCCTTAAAAATATTAATCGCACGAACTTTATTATTTTCTCTATATACAATAAATGGATATAACTTATTCTCCCACCACCACATGTGCCATGCTATATCTCCATCTTTTGGAATAATATATCCATGATATAAATTCGTCAGTTCCTGCATCTTTTTCCAATCTTGCTCTGTATAATCTTTCATCTTTTTTGATGGTCTAACATCAAATTGTTCACATGCACGGGTAAAGGCATCCGTGATTTTTATTCCTTCCAGGAAGTCATTTCCTATTGCGTCTGAGTGAATCTCTATTTCTACCATTTTCCCCAGTTGCAATATATGTCCGGATAATAAAGCTTTCATAAAAAGTACATCTTGCCTCAGTGACTCAACAGTTCCATTTAACGCAAGGTTCATGGTATATCCTATATCTGTTAATTTTATATACAAATTGTCGCTGAAAATAATTTTTATACTCTCATCATCTTCTTCTATACGAAATCTCTTATAAAACTCTATTCCATCTACTTTCACCAACTCATCATGACATTTTACAGTGCGCACTTTAAAACGAATTTGTTGGCTATATTCCACTGGGAGCCATATATCTGACTTTTCCAAATGTCCAAACAGCCCCACTTCTCCAGAAAAAATTTTCTTCAGAGCTTCCTTCTCACTATTCGCACTGATTACAGTTGCTTCTAATTTATCAATATCTCTTAGTTTTGATAAATCAATCGTTTTTCTCATTAATTCACATTGCCCTGTTCCCTGCCTTTTACTGTCATGTCCATATTGTAATAACAATATATAAAGTTCATGAACATCCTTAAGTCTCTGTAAAGGTATATTTTTAGTCTGATTCGGCTTTTTTTCAGCACTTTTTAGCAATTCTTTCAGTTTTACCGGTGTTAACGCATTTGCAAAAATCGTTTTTCTTTTTGCATCTTCTGAAATAGCAATTACAAAATATACTACGCCACCATCAAAATAATAATTTTGTAAGTGCCGATATTCTACGGGATAAGTAATCATCTTTCTGTTTATTAATTCATTCTTACACTTACCCTTAACCTGAACCGGGATTTTATATTTGATATGTTCTGCTTTCAAATCTTCATCAGTGTATACCATGATATATCCATCCCAAGATGGTTCTTTATCATTGTCATTAATATATTCATCCAGTAAATCATGTTCAGCAATCCAGCTTTTCAATTCACTAATTGAACGTTTTTCAATTTTGACTGAATTCATCTTATTCCTTCTACTTTTCGTATACTAACTCTATCAGTATAGAGGAAAACTCCATCTATAATAGTGCCTTCATCATATTCAATATCATTTCACAATATTTTATAGTCAATTTTAGTCTTTTTTTATAAGTCAATATCCTTTCCATTTAATTTCACCACCCCAATTATTCTCCTGAATTTGAGGTTTATTTTGGTTTTTTGGATATTCCAAAATAGCATTTACCCTTAAAAAGGCATTTTCTCCTATTTTCGGCACATCTCCCATCAATTTTATCTTATGCAGTTCTTCACAATCCATAAATGCAGCATATCCAATACTTCTCACATTCTCTGGTATATCTATTTCTTTTAATTTCCTACATGCATTAAAAGCATAGGCTTCTATATCCTTTACTCCCTTTTGCAAAATAATATTGTCTATTTCACTACAATATTCAAATGCTCCCTGCTCTATTTTTTCTACATTTTTGTCAACCACACATTTTCCCTTTTTACCAATTGGACAATAAATCAAGCTCTTCTTATCTTTACTATATAAGATACCATCAACTGCCGCGTATAACATATTATTTTTATCTACTTCTATTTTTTCAAGATTCACATAAGAATAAAATCTGCAACTTATTTTTTCTACTGTGTCAGGCAGTGTTATACTCTGTTTGCCGCAAGCCCACAATACCAATTCACGCATATTGTCAGTAAATAACATTCCGTCATCCGCACTATATACTTTATTTTCTTTATCAACTATGATTTTTTGTAATGACGCACAATCATCCAAAGCATAATTTCCAATTTCTTTCACATTTTTTCCTATATAAATCTCATTCAGATTTTTGCATCCAGAAAAAGCACAGCTTCCAATATAACTAATTTCATCCTGTATAACTACTCTTTTTATATTCTGTGCAAACTCGTACCAAGGTGAGCTAGTAAAACTAAAATCCTGCATTTTTACATTCGAATAACCGCCATTTATTACCAAAGTTCCATCTTTATAAAATTCCCACCATACATTATCACTAATGTTTCCTTTTTTCATTACATCTTCAACTGTATAAACTTGTGATTGATTATCAAAATCAACCTGTATATTGATAACATCATTTTTTATAAATACAAGTACAAACCAGCTTATAATCAACCCAAAAGAAAAAAGACCATATATAATATCTGTAAAAGGAATTTCCGTCTCATTCCCATTTGAAAGATTAATCAGTTTTTCTGTTAATGCACCGGTTAACAAATTTGCAGGATATGAAGTCAGTAAAATGAATATCATCATTAAAACAGGATGATTAATCCAAAATGCATCATACAAACAAGCGTATAAGTACATTTCAATAAAAAAAGGAATTATTATAGCAAATAGGCCAAGAAAAACCGGATTCACAAAAATATACTTAAATATACTTAAAAGACCTATCAGTATACTACTATTTCTAAAACCCGCTATCATAGCCCTTATAAATGCATAAAGATACATAGCTCCCATCAGCATAATAAAAGGCAAAACACCCCATATACTATTAAGGAAACTAATAGGATATACTGTATAACTTATGTTTATAAAACACGTCAGAATCGATGTTCCTAAAAACATTAAAATATTATCTACTATAGAAGCATCCTCTATAAGTTTTCTGACCAATCTCGATATATATGTAGTTTGAATTAATGAAAGAAAAAAAAATATTTCCTGATATTTATCTTCATTTATTTGTGTAATTTCTGACATACTCATATTTACATTAAAATTGCTGACTATATTAGACAAAATATCAACAATACCTTTAAAGCCAGAATGTGAAACAACCATAACTACTATACATAATATCGTAGAAATAATTAAATATATTACAGACACTGGTGATATTTCTGTATCATTTAATCTACTCATGTATTCCTTGAATCCTCTTTACTATTTATTGTATCATTCCATGTCATTCTTATAATGCCTGACACACAAAATGCCTTAAATTTTCTAATCGTCATATCCTATTTTTCTATTGCAACTTTATTTCTGCTCTGGTAATGACAAATTAAATTACGATACCATTAGTGTAATCGCATCTTTAAACATTTTTTTCAAAGCTTTTAATAACTCTTTCTTTTGAATTGAATAACTGTTCAAATCAATATCGCACCCCATAATTGCATCATAACTTTTCTGATCCAGTGTATTCCATCCCCTATTTCTATAAAAAATATACAACTGTGCTAAATCAATTGCCCTCGTCCTCATATATTTTATTGTGAACTCTGCAAAAAAGTTACACTAAAGACTATCAGGGACTCAAAAATGTCATAATCTCGTCAAAATTTTTACCGCTTTTTAAATACGCCTCCATGATGGTATCAGCTTCGATCCTGCGCTTTTGTTTCTGCAAGTCTTCAAGTTTTTCTGCAAGTTTATCATATCGATCCTGCAGTTTTGACATATCAGATTTTACTTTGGATATTTCGTTCTCAATTGCCTCGATTGTCTTCTTCCTCGCCATCCTCTGGTGCCTCCTTGTTTATGTATGACTGACTGCTGTTCAACAGCTTACCATATTCCTCAGCACTCTTTTTGATATCTGTTTCATCAAGACCAAAAGAGTTCAGGATCAATTTCTGGGTTCTGGTAACTGCATGATCCAATTTGTAGTGTCTGCCGTTACGACGGACCATTTCAATTTTTTCAAGTTCACGGATCGCAGCCGGAACAGTCATATACTTTTGTTTTGTCTCCATACGGATCATTTGTTCTTTAAGAAGATTGTAGATCCGGTTACGGATGATCAATGCCACAAATTCTATAAAAATTTTAGATGACATGCTTTGCGACGACTGAACACGCTCACTCTTAGAACCAATGAATGTTTTATCGGATTGAAAAAGTTTTTCCGAAATATCCCGTCCCTTGTACGTCTCTCATAGGGTCTGCCCCCGAGTATTCGCAGTTGTATTTATTATAGGCAATAAACTTTCCAGAAATTTTTTATCCTGTGTTGAAAATTGTTTACTTGTACAGATTTTTAACAATTCATCTGATCTATACTCAGGAAACATTTTATTTAACCATACTGAGTATTCTTCAATTACAGGATACCAATGCCTCAATAAATTATAATTAGAGTTGTCCAAGCAAAAAGATACTTTTTCTATCAACATTTTATTCACTTCACTTGTTATGATTTCATCTACTCCTGCTACATGCAATTTGATCTGGTCTAATATTTCTAACCGTTTTTCATATCTTAACTCTTTCTCAGGCATAAATGATACTAATAAGCCAATATACTTTGCAAAGATTTTTTTACTGCTGATAAAAAACTGTCCCAAATAACACAAGTTTTTAATTTCTTCCTTGATAAGGATATACATATTAATTTTGTCTCCACTAATATTTCCGCAAAAATTTTCGCAGTAGTACTCTATCATATACTCCACATACTTTTCAAATTCTTGTCGTTCTTTGTCGGATATCTCAAACTGTTTTATATCTACATTATTAATTAAAAATTGCAAATCTTCCAATTTATAATTTTTAATTAATAACAGTATATCCTGAAACGTAATTTCAAAGATTTCTTTCTTTATTCCTGGTGTTTTACATAATGGAATATCCATCCTGCCAGATTTTCCCATTAAATATGTATACATGGTCGTCTTTATAAATTTTTTATGTTCACTAAATAATGAGAAAATCAATCTGTTATTATATATGAAATTAATAGCATCTTTCATCAAAATCTCTGTTTTATCATATGTAGCAGTTCCTAAAATTGCAACATTTCTCTTTGAAACTTCTAATGTAATATTATAATTTTCGTCGTATAATCGCACAATATCGTCCGCATAATAATTATTAGAACTCAATTTGCTTAGAAAAGAATATTTTTTTATTTCGGCAGGCATATCTGAAAAAGCCTGTAATAGCCCTACCTCTTTTAATAATTGGGGTTCAAATAAATCAAGCTCTGCTCCAAAATTTATAATTCCTCTAAAACCTTTCGTCATAGAATCAATGCTTTTTATTATCTGACTCAAACATTTTAAATTAAATTGAGTAAAATAGTAATAAAACCACTTTTTCTCTTCTTTAAATCTTCCAAGCAAATCAACATAAATGTGGTATGCTTCATTTAGTCTTCCTAACATACACAAATCATAGGCTTTATTATATAAGTCTTCCGAATTGTTACCATACATAGATAACTGGTTTTCTATTTCACTGTAATTGCTGTAAAAATCTCTATTACAAATTTCTAAATTATTAAAACCTGTAAAACATCTGTTTCGTGAGTAACATCCAAGGATTCCACTTTTTTGAATTTTCCCCATAATATAATCAGCTTCGTAATGATATTCATGGGGTATTTCTTTATCATAATATGCCTGAAAGAATTTTTCAAAAACAGAATTGTATTTATTTTCATTAATCATATTATTTTTATCAATACCCTGATCATTAAAAATTCTAATAAAATCGTTTGCTCTTAAATATTCTATTTCATCTAATGGCCTTAATTTCGTATATAAAAAATTGATAATATATTTTATAGAATTATCCTGTGGTTTTTCCAACTGTGATAACATTTCCTTTAACACTGATTCATATCTTTCTTCATATGAATCAGACTTGCATAAATCATATGCACATATTATTCTCAATCCTCTTTTTTTGTAATAATCAATGCTTATATCACTTAATTTTTCAGGATCCGTATATATGAATACAGGTTTTATAAAACTGTCTCCCTGTACATTCTGTACCCAGTTTAATATGAGCTTTATATTATAATCACTTAACTGATACCCTATAAAAACAATCATGTTGGTTGCCATAATAGTTTTCGTAATATTATCTATTAATTTAAAATTCTATTCATAATTTAAATAATCTGCTTCTTTTAAGACAAAATTATTTTCTTCAAAATCACCATGTACCTTTAATATATATCTTTGTGTAGATACCTGTGCAACTTTTTTATCTGAATTTATCACACTGTAATTAACCCCAAACAAATTGGCAGTCTGCTCAAGCAAATCATCATAATTTGTTGTTATCAGATGATACGGATTCATCTTCATAATAAGTTTATGAATATTATTAGGACTCTTTTTTATATTTAATTGTGCTCGTACTTTTTCTAAATATGCCAACTCTCTCTTTGTGTTGTAATACATTTGAGGAATTTTCAAGAATTCTTCTGTTGACAATTCAGGTTTTCCATCTCCATTTTCACGAACATTATAACCAATTTCACTTGCCATCGTTAAAACGAGTTCAGACCATGAAGGATAGTCGGACATCTTCGATACCCCTGCTCCCACAAAAAACGTCAATTTCTCTTTTTCCTGATAAATTTTAATTTCCTTTATTATCTGTTTTATTTCCTGCTCTTTTTCCATTTTCTTTATTCTCCCCTATATTTCCCTTCATCCCCAATGTTGTTTTCTCTTACTTTTTTATTTTACATAATAATGTCGTGTTAACCATTTCGATAATCCATCCAATCCTGGAAACATAATGCGTTCATTCATATTCATATGATCCAACATATCTCTGATTCTCCATTTTAACTTTGCACTTATTGTATATTTCACAGTTCTGGATGTCTGCTCCTCTAGAAATTGTTCTATTCCAAAATCATCATATGTATGTTCCATGCCAGCAGGAATGATCGAGAAATAAGAATATTGATTAATAATTCTCTGATCAATGGATGGTGGTTCCAGCAATACCAGTGCTTTATTTACCATATCTAAATCATACTGTGTTACAGCATCCTGCATTTTTAACAATTCATCTAGCATATCTATAGTCATTAAATATGCTTTATTTCTTTTTTTCAAAAGCATATTACGATATTTGTCAGGCAGGAGACCATTAAGTTCGTCAATATCAATCTTCCATAAAATGCAATTCTCACTTTCCATTTCCCTCAATGCTTCTCCACTGGTTGCAAAATGTAACGCCACAAGAGGAGAATATGTCCAATCCAAAAGTCTGGTCGGGAGTCCATGATGCTGCCCCACAATCATCTGTTGCCACACTGATGTCCTTAGTGCCGGGTCTTCTAATTCTGCATATTTTGTAAAATTACGCAAAATCGGTAACTCCAGTTCTTCTCTCTTTTCCTTACAATTTCTCTTTAAGGATGTTACCAGATGGAAGTTTTCATTCGGAAGCCCTCTGTAAAGACATTTTGAACGATTTCTTTCTATTTTTATATCTCGCTCCTGATCCCAAATCAATTCTTCTAATTGTTCAATTTTATCTATCTGTATGTTTTTTACCATTTCTAATTTCATTCCTTTTCCATAACGCGTTTGTTCCAATACAACCAACCATACAACCAATTCTATTATGAATCATATCATCCCATTCAAACAAACCTCGCATAAACACAAGCTGACTAACCTCAATCACCGCTGATATCAAAATACCAATAAAAAAAGCAGTTCTCCATTTGATTTTATGTCCAGCAACCACCGGCAACACCCCATAGGCACAAGTAAAATACAGTTTAAAAGATTTTCTTGTAATAAAAACATATCATGATGGAAAATCACCTCTTTCCATGACCAAAACGGAATCAATTTACATTTTCGTGGCATCACTGTTCTTGTAAAAACTGTAGGACCAAGAACAATTCCCAAAAATAAAATTAACAATATAACTGCTATTCTCTGAGATATTTTTATTTTACCACATTGAATCAAATGGATAAGTAACAATCCTGTAATCAAAACAATCACGCCCAAAGACATAACCTCCCTCTCAGACCGCATTCCGTTATAAATTATTATGATCTGTTAAATATCCATTTTCTTCCTCATATAACTGAGTCTGTCTCTGAGTACTTTTTATTAATCTATTCGTTTGTTATTAATAATTATTTCACACTTTCGTTTTATTAATTTGTCTACTATAAATTCCAAAATATTATTATCAAATTCTTTATATATTGGCTCTACAATTTCATAAAGTGTTTGACCATTTTTTGTCAATAATACATTTCCAACTTTTATTTTCTTTTTACTTTTTTGTGTACCATATACTTCAATCACTCTATTTCCGTACACCAAATATTTTCTTCCCGTAAAAATAAACTCCTTTTCAAAATTACATTGAAGCAAACCGAGATTTTGTAATTCTATAAGACTTTCAAAGTCTATACCTAATGCTTTATAAGTATCAACATTTGAAGCAATGAATATAATAGGATGTATATTTTCACTATTTTTCTCATGCATACAATATCTAGAAATATTGCAAAATACTCTTGCCTGAGAATCATCTATGACTGAAAGACTATGTATTAACGATTTTGAAAATTTTCCTGGCTGGTTTACTTCTCCTGCAAGAATCTTTGCCCACATTTCTTGAACATTTTCATTTGAAATCAACTTTACTTTATCAAAGAAAAAAGTAAACCAATCCTCATCAACTTTTTTCGGATCTGCTTTCAATGATAGAAATGCTTTAGCTTTATCTATTACTTCTTCGCAATTTTTATATTCTTTAATTATCTGTTTATAATTATTAATAATGGCAGCTTTGTCCAATGGATTTAAGTGTGAACTTTTAGAAATCTCTTCAATAATACCTACATTAGAATTTAAAATTGCTTTATCTAACCCATGTGGTTCAATTATTTTTCCTACTACATTGCAAAAACTTTTTGTAACATCACTAATTACTTTTACTTTCATCTCTTCATTCATAGCTGGTCTCCTTTACATCGTGCTTCTCATAAAGTCTGATCCTAGTATTTTTTTTGCTTAGCCTGAATATACACACATTTCTATATCTCTCATAGGGTCTGACCCAATGTCAGATTCACTTAAATCAAAGAAAATGAATAATACATATGAAAAGCCCTTATTTAACAGCTTCTCACATATGTTATTCATAATCTACGTGTCCTTTAATGGATTTTCTTTATTTATCTTCCTCAATTTCTGTTTTCTACATTCCGTCTGTTTTTTATTATAACAATCTTCATCTTGAACCGCAATGGTTTTTCTATATTTCCGCTTTCATTTCCACTTTCCTCCCATATTTTCTGCTATATTCCGCCGTTATCAATGCTCCGCTGCCTTTCCCGGCCTGGATTATGATTAATTTATCGGACCAGCTGCTGATCAGGCGGTTTCTTCTGGGGAACGTGTATCTGGATGGTGGAGTTCCGGGTGGGTATTCTGACAGGAGCAGACCTTTTTCCTCTATACATTTCATCAGTTTGTGGTGTTCGCTTGGATAACAGATATCCAGACCATTTCCTAATATTGCTATTGTGTAGCCACCGGCATTGAGACATGCAGTATGTGCATAGCTGTCGATTCCTTTGGCCATTCCGCTGACAACTGCAATCCGGGTCTTGGCATATTCTGACGCCAGAAATACCGTTTCCTGTTTTGCTTCCTGGCTGCATCTTCTTGCTCCTACTATTCCAACTGTCTGATCCATTTTCTTGATGTTTCCTTTATAGTATAACATTGGTGGTGCATCAGCAGGTTCTCTGGCACGTAAAGGATAACGATCGTCATTCCAGCATAAGATAGAGATATTTTTGCTTTGACAATCATCCATGATCCTTTTCGCTTTTTCCAATGAATGATTCCTGTTGATACTTTCTCTTTGTCTTGCAGACAGTCCTGACATTCCGCTTAGGGTTTCATGGTCAGCCTGATAAATCTTTTCCGCATCTCCCAGTTCTTTTATCAGGTATCTGGTTGTAACAGGGCCGATAAATGGTATCTGCGTAAGCCATATCCAGTATATCATTATTTAACCACCACCATTTTACTATTGCTTTTGTCTAGCTCCCGGCACGTCAGAACTTTTTCTATATCTTTTTGACGGATTTTTTCTTCTCCATCCAGGTCCGCACTGGTCCTGGCAAGTCTTAATAGTTTGTGAATCACACGGGCACTATATCCATACTTTTCACTGGTCTCTCTCAGCAGCTTCAATGAATCTTTATCCAGCACACAATATCTCTGTATGAGTTCCGTTGTCATCTGCGCATTACAGTTGATCCCTTTTTCCTGCGCATATCTCTCCTGCTGTATCTTTCTGGCTTTTTCTACCTTTGTACGCAATTCTTCCGAAGAAACCCCTGATTTCTGGTCTGCTATTGCAAAGAAATCTACAGGATGGACTTCTTTCTGTATATCTATCCGGTCCATGATAGGGCCAGAGATCTTTCCCCTGTATTTAATAATCTCATAATCCGTACACTTACATTTTGCACCTGGATAATAGCCACACGGACAGGGATTCATAGCTGTAATAAACATAAAACTGGAAGGAAACGTATGAGTACCGTTCACTCTCGAAATAGATACTTTTTTATCTTCTATCGGCTGGCGTAATGCGTCAAGAGTCCGCCTTGAAAATTCAGCAAGTTCATCCAGGAACAGTACCCCATTATGTGCCAGTGATACCTCACCCGGCATTGCATAGGCACCGCCGCCGATCAGAGCATTCAATGATGCATTATGATGCGGGGCACGGAACGGTCTGTATTTCATCAGGGCATGTCCATTGGGAAGCAGACCGGAAATACTGTATATTTTTGTTACTTCCAGACATTCTTCCTCTGTCATTTCCGGGAGGATCGTTGGAATCCTCTGCGCAATCATGGTCTTTCCGCATCCGGGCTCCCCGACCATCAGCATATTGTGCCCTCCTGCCGCAGCAAGAACAACCGCCTCTATCAGCTCATCCTGTCCTTTAACATCTTTAAAATCCAGAATTATCCCTGATTCTTCCGAACCTTTTTCCTTTTCACCCACATGGATTTCTCCCCCTGATGTTTTTCCTTCAAGACAGCGGATCACGCCTGTCAGATCATGAAATCCCAGAATTTCTACTCCATGCACCAGTCCTGCTTCTTTAAGATTAGCCTCCGGCACGATAATCTTCTTTATTCCTTTCTTCTGACCAGCAATGATCATCGGCAGAATCCCTCTGCAGGCTCTTAACCTTCCATCTAATGACAGTTCTCCGATAAAGCCATATTCTTTCAGGTTCTTCACCCCTATGTCTCCGTTCTGGCAGAGCACTCCAATCGCCATTGCAAGATCAAAATGAGAACCACTTTTCTTTTTATCACTGGGTGCAAGACTGATGATCACACGCTTTTTAGGAAAAACATAACTGCTCTCATCAATTGCTGCCTGGATCCTCTCTGCCGCTTCTTTTACAGCCTGATCCCCAAGACCGATGATCGATATCACCGGCTGTCCCTCAAGCATCTTTACTTCTATATCCACAGGATACCCATCAATCCCCTGAATTGCAAAACTTCTTACCACGGTAGCCATAATTCATCTTCCCCTATCATTTTTCTGATATGCTGTTCCTGCACTATATATTTGTGTCCTATATCTTCCACAAACTCCCTGTATTGATAAATACTGTTTTTCGGAAAGTACGCAAGTGTCTTCTTTTTCTCTGTGATCCCATCATCCGCAATCCCTATCATCGTCCGATAGCTGCTCCATAAATAATCTTCCGGATACTCTGCCATCTGCGCTTTTACCGGATTAAGATGTATGTAACGGCTTGTCTGGAGAAAATAAGCATCTTCTTTTACAAGGCAGGATTTATACCGGCTCTCAAAAACATGCCCTCTGTAACCATACTTATGGTTATAGTAAATGGCATAACACTCTGACATATATTTCATAAACTTCCCGATTTCTATATCGCCTGTTTCAAGCAACAGATGGACATGGTTTGTCATCAGACAATACGCATGCAGCCAGCAGTTATATTTACTCAATGATGTCTTTATTATCTGCAACAGTACCTGATGATCCATCTCATCTTCAAATATTGGTTTTCTTCTCACTCCTCTGTGCATGATGTGGTAAATTGCCCCCGGATACCAGTCCCTTAATTTTCTTGCGATCTTTCTCCCTC
>ERZ838516.3350-NODE-3350-length-14629-cov-3.659531_pt1 | contig 14629 bp, 10 predicted proteins | sample MGYA00519910_ERZ838516 | MGnify/ENA primary metagenome ERZ838516 (study PRJEB31850, sample SAMEA3708837) | human gut metagenome | biome: human gut; feature: human-associated habitat; material: faeces | place: China | collected 2014 ... | reverse complement strand
AAAGTTAAGATCGATATCAGGCTCTTTATTTCCCTTAAATCCAAGGAATGTCTCAAAAGGTATATCAAATCCCATCTTATTTAACTTATGACCACACTTCGGACATATCTTATCAGGCATATCACAGCCTGCACCTCCGGCAAATGCCTTGACCTCATCTGAATAAAAATCACTATAATAGCATTTTGGACACAGATAATGCGGACTTAGAGGATTAACCTCTGTAATACCTGCCATCGTAGCTGCAAACGAAGAACCTACTGAACCTCTTGAACCTACAAGATAGCCATCATCATTAGATTTCCATACCAGTTTCTGTGCAATAATATACATAACAGAATAACCATTGGAAATAATCGAATTAAGTTCTCTTTCAAGTCTTTCCGTTACTATTTCAGGAAGGTCAGGTCCGTATAATTCATGCGCCCTGTCATGGCATATTTTTCGTAACATCTGGTCTGAGTTTTCAATTACAGGCGGTCTTTTATCGGGACGCACCGGATCTATATCCTCACACATATTCATTATCTTATTAGTGTTAGTTACAACTATCTCATATGCTTTATCTGCTCCAAGATAATCAAATTCCCTAAGCATCTCTTCTGTCGTATGAAGATAAAGCGGCGGCTGGTTATCAGCATCGGCAAAGCCCTTTCCTGCCATTATTATTCTTCTGTATATCTCATCCTCCGGATTAAGGAAATGTACATCACAGGTTGCAACAACAGGCTTGTGAAACTTAGCGCCAAGTGCTACGACTCTCCTGTTAAGATCCCTTAAATCCTCTTCGTTCTTAACATAACAGTCTTCCTTTTCAATCATAAAACGGTTGTTTCCGATAGGCTGTACTTCAAGATAATCATAGAATCCGACTATCCTTGCAATTTCAGCCTCACTTCTTCCGTTAATCATAGCACGGAACAATTCACCGGCTTCGCAGGCGCTTCCGATAATCAGGCCTTCACGGTACTTATTAACCATACTCTTAGGTATCTTAGGGAATCTGTTGAAATACTTAAGATGTGACATAGATATCAGTCTGTACAGATTAATTCTTCCCATTTCACTGGAAGCAAGTATTATACAATGGTACTGGTGAAGCTTTCGTATGGCATTATCGTCAAGCTTTCCTTCTTCATTAAGCTTATCTAATGTAAATATATCTCTTTCGGCAATTATATCAATAAGCTTTATAAATATATCTGCTGTTGCCTGCGCATCGTCAACTGCCCTGTGATGATTTTCAAGCGATACCTTTAGATGTTTTGCTAAAGTATCAAGCTTATAATTACTAAGATGTGGAACAGCAAACTGTCCTAAAAGTACTGTATCTATATATGTATAATTGGTTTTTATTCCCATCTTTTCAGCTTTATTAGTTATAAAGCTCGTATCAAATTCGGCATTATGTGCAACAAGTACAGCACCTTTGCAAAAATCAAGAAACTTTGGAAGTATTTCTTCTATTACAGGTGCATCCATTACCATAGAATCACTTATTCCCGTAAGATTTTCTATTCTGAAAGATATAGGTACTTTAGGATTGACAAATGAAGAAAATCTGTCTGTTATCTTACCATCCTTTATCTTAACGGCACCAATCTCAATTATCTGGTCAACTTCTGCCGAAAATCCTGTTGTCTCTAAGTCAAATACAACAAACTCATCCTTAAATGTCTGCCCTGCCGGATTAGTTACTATCTTTTTTGTATCATCCACAAGATAGGCTTCGACACCGTATATAACTTTAAAATCCAGCTTTTCTCCCTTTTTCTTATACGCCCCCTTTATATCACTTATTGTATGATATGCCTCGGTAAAAGCCTGCACAACACCGTGGTCAGTTATGGCTATTGCCTTATGTCCCCACCTGATAGCCTGTTTTATTATATCCTTTGCATAAGATACACCATCCATATCACTCATCTTTGTATGACAGTGAAGCTCAACTCTTTTATTAAGTGCAAGGTCATTTCGCACTTCCCTTGTATCAGATGACTTTCTTATTCCCCATACGTTAGATATAGCTATTTCCTGATCATATCTGTCTAAGGCTGCAAGACCTTTAACCTTAATAAAATTACCTTTTTTTATAAATTCCTTTAACTCTGGAAGCTGTTCATTTCTTGCAAACATCTTAACAGTAATCGTATCTGTAAAATCAGTTATATCAAACATAAGAATAGTTTTTTCATTTCGTATCTCTTTTTCTTCTATTCTCCTAATCATTCCTGATATTACAACTTCTCCAAGTGCCGAATCGATTGTTTCAATGGCTATAGGTTCATCATCAAAATCTCTTCCATATAACACATCATTATTAGAAGGCTTCTTAAAATATGCATTATCCCTTGAAAATCTTTCTTTTGAAGATGTATTTTTAAATCCATCCGGGCCTTTCTTAGCATCACCTGCTGACATTTTAACCTGTGACTTTTTATTTTCACCTGTCTGCGTTTTCTTTTTTTCTGAACCCGTAATTACTGATGAACTGTCATCTGCTTCTGTCTGCATAGCCGCCTTCATTGTATTTTCAATTTGTTTTATACGAAGATTAAGCTTATGTTCATTCTCCTCCCCATAATGGCTGCCCAGCTTTTCTTTATATCTATATATTACATCTATATCAAATCCAAACCTGTTTAGAAATACCTGCTTAAAATATTTCTGTAATGATTCTGCATAGGTGTGTGCAAGAAAGCTGTCCTCAAGTGTGATTACAAGACAATGCTCATCTTCAAATTCAAGGGTTGAATTTTTAAGAAGATTATATTCAAGGGTCCAGTACTTTTCCAGTTCAAACTGGATACTGTCATAATATGCTTCCATTACAGTAACCGGTGTATACTGCTTAGATAAATGATAACGGTCGATTATCCTCACATCCATATTTTTCATTCTGAATATCTGTTTCTTTAGTGCATCTTCTACCTTATAGATAAGCTGTTTATTGATTAATTTGTCACTAATAAGATAAACACGCGCCAAAGAATTCGTAGATGTCTTTGAAACGCGTGTTACCTCTGTATTAGTAAAATATACAGCTAAATCCTCAGGCAGTCTTAATGTTTGAAATACATCAAAAAATTTTTGCATCTCAATCTACCTCACTATATATTTTATCTGTTCCAGTTATCAAGCTCATATTTTAATGTTGATAAAAGCTCTTCTTCAGGAACTTTTTTAATTATCTCACCATGTTTTATTAAAACTCCGCAGCCATCACCACCTGCGATACCAAGATCTGCCTCCTTAGCTTCTCCAGGACCATTTACCACGCAGCCCATTACAGCAAGTTTAATATCAAGGTCATATTCTGAAACCATATTCTCAACCTGACCTGCAAGCTTAATAAGGTCGATTCTTGTCCGTCCGCAGGTAGGACATGATACAACCTCTATACCTCCTTTTCTTAAGCCAAGTGTCTTTAATATTATCTTAGCTGCTTCAACTTCCTTTACCGGATTATCTGTAAGAGATACTCTTATTGTATCACCAATTCCTTCATTTAATATAAGACCAAGACCTATTGATGACTTAATGCTTCCTGAAAATGCCGTTCCTGATTCGGTTATTCCAACGTGAAGAGGATAATTTAACTTCTGCGCTATAAGCTTATGTGCATTGACACACATCATTACATCGGATGATTTAATGCTTACAACAAGATTATCATATCCCATATCTTCTATAATACGAACCTTATCGATTGCGCTTTCAACAATTCCCTCTGCTGTTACACCATGATATTTTTCAACGAGCTCTTTTTCAAGAGAACCACTGTTTACACCTACTCTTATAGGAATATTCATCTGCTTTGCAACATCAACAACAGCTTTAATCTTATCCCTGCTGCCTATATTGCCCGGATTAATTCTTATCTTATCAGCCCCATTTTCCATCGCCGCTATAGCCATCTTATAATCAAAATGTATATCTGCAACAAGTGGAATATGAATATGTTTTTTAATCTCTTTTATTGAATGTGCAGCTTCAATAGTTGGAACTGTACATCTGATAATATCGCAGCCTGCCTTTTCAAGCTCTAATATCTGTGCCACCGTTGCCTGCGTATCCTCTGTATGTGTATTAGTCATTGACTGTATAAGCACAGGACTTCCACCACCAATGACTCTGTTACCAATATTGACCCTTTTCGTATGTTCCCTATACATATAAATCTCCATTTCTAAAATAAACCGCTTATATCCTTAAATAACACATATACCATAAGTATCATAAGAAGAACCATTCCAACAAAATGAACCATTCCCTCATGCTCTTTCTTAACAGGCTTTCCCCTTACTGCTTCTATTATTAAAAAGATAAGTCTGCCACCATCAAGTGCCGGAATTGGTACAAGGTTCATTATACCTAAGTTTGCCGAAATCATCATAGCAAGATTAATTGCATTAAGAAATACATAAAATGCCCCGTCAGCCTTACTTTCTTCCATAATTGAAGATATGGTACTTACTGTTCCTACTGGTCCCATAAGATCATTAACACCAGTCTGTCCTGTAAACATCATACCAAGGCTTTTTATAACGGTCTTAATTACATAGCTGACTTCGTGAAAAGAATAACGTATAACTCCACCAAGTGATGTCTTTTGTCTTATGCCATAGCTTACAAAACCTGTATTATATGCTTCTGATTCTACAAGCTCTGGTATAACCTTTAAGTTATGCTCTTCACCATTTCTTACAACAACGATATCTACCTCAGCTCCCTGTGTCTGTGATACTATTTCTGAAAGCTGCGTACCTGTCTCAAGCTCTGTTCCATTGACCGACTTAATAACATCATTGCTCTTAATTCCAGCTTTCTCTGCCGGCGACTGTGCATTAACCGAATTAACTACTCTGTCTGTAGAGATTGTAATACCTAATTTATATGCTTTAGATGTGCTGTACTGCGGTGTAAGTGTTGTTGTATACTTCTGACCATCTCTTTCATAAGTAATATTCATTGTCTTAGCCGCATGGTAGTATCGGTAAAATGAATATTCTCTGGCAAAAGTAATATTTTCTCCGTTTACTTTTACAATTCTGTCACCTTCCTGTAATCCGGCTTCTGTTGCTGGTGAATTATCATATACTTTATCAACTGTACACGGATCATAACCTGTAGAGCCTACAACTATCAAAGCAAGAATAAAGGCTAACAGAAAATTAAAGAATGGTCCTGCTGCAATTATTGCTATTCTTGACCATACTGATTTGTTGGCAAAGGACTTTGATTCATCATATCCCGCTTTTAAAAGGCGTTCCTTTTCTGCCATATCAGACGATTTCTTCTGTGCTGCTTCCTTATCTTCAATATCGGAAATATTCTTAACTTTAATGCCTGATGCTTCTGATATATTCTGTGTCCTGTCATCCTCTCCGGTATTGTCATCAGCCTTATCCCCACCAGGCACATTACCGTCAGCTTCATCGTCCTCATCATCTCTATCAAGAGGATCATCCATAAAATCCTGACCCAGCATTACACATGCACCGCCAAATGGAAGCAGTCTTAAAGAATATTCTGTTCCGCCCTTTTTAAACTTAATAATCTTAGGTCCGAAACCAATGAAAAATTCTGTTACTTCAACTCCATTTGCCTTAGCTATAATAAAATGTCCAAACTCATGTATAATTACAATTATACTAAGTATTAAAATAGCTGCAATAATATTTAATACCAATTTACCACCTGCTTTCAATTAATTCATATGCATTCTTTTCAGTTTCAAGTATCTGTTCCACTGAAGGATTCTCAACTAATCGTGTTTCCTCCATTGCATACTGTATTATCTCTGGTATATCAAGGTATTTTATCTTCCTGTCTAAGAACTTCGCAACTGCAAGCTCATTCGCCGCATTAAATGCCGTTGGGATATTACCACCGGTTCCGGCTGCATCATATGCCAGCTTTAATGCTTTAAATGTCTCAAAATCAGGTTCTTCAAATGTAATCTGTCCCAGTTTAAAGAAATCAACCCTTTCCGTATTAAGAGTTCTTCTGTGTGGGTATGTCAGTGCATATTGTATAGGAAGACGCATATCCGGGCTTCCTAGCTGCGCCATAATACCACCATCCACAAATTCAACCATTGAATGGATTATACTCTGTGGCTGTATTACAACCTGAACCTTATCTGCAGGTACGTCAAAAAGCCACTGTGCTTCCATCACCTCAAGTCCTTTATTAGCCATCGTTGAAGAATCGATAGTTATCTTTCTTCCCATTGACCAGTTAGGGTGCTTTAAAGCATCTTCCAGGGTTACATTCTCAAGTTCACTTCTTTTTCTGCCTCTGAATGGTCCTCCTGAAGCTGTAAGAAGAATCTTACTTACTTCTTTGTGATATTCACCGTTAAGCGACTGAAAAATAGCCGAATGTTCACTATCAACAGGATATATATTAATTCCACATTCTTTGGCAAGCTTCATAATAATATGTCCCGCTGTAACAAGTGTCTCTTTATTGGCAAGTGCTATATCCTTATGTGCCTTAATTGCTTCAATTGTAGGTACAATTCCCATCATTCCTACCACTGCCGTAAGAACAATATCTGCACTTTCAAGCGTGGCAGCTTCTATAAGCCCTGACTCTCCTGATACTATCTTAACATCCATATCAGAAAGCATTATCTTTAATTCCTCTGCCAGTTCTTCTTTTCCAACACAAACAAGCTGTGGTTTAAACTCCCTCACCTGTGCTTCAAGCTCTTTTATTCTGGTTCCTGCTGCCAGAGCAACAACATTGATATCATCATTTCTTCTGACAACATCAAGTGTCTGCGTTCCAATAGAACCTGTTGACCCTAATAATGATATATTTTTCACAATAGTCACCATTCCTTATAAAAATTACATTACAGTCTGTTTAATATAAATACAGCCCAATATACTGCCGGTGCTGTAAATATTACACTGTCATATCTGTCAAGTATTCCTCCGTGTCCCGGTATCAGCTTACCGTAATCCTTAACATTGTGATTACGTTTAATTGCAGATGCAGTAAGATCGCCTATTATCGCAAGTATTGCTCCAACAAAGCTTGCTGCCGCAAATATAAATACCGGATGGCTTACTGTTTCTGACATATATCCATTTACAATATATCCGAATATAATTCCTAAAATAGTAGCTCCGGCAATTCCACCTATTGCACCTTCTATAGATTTCTTAGGCGACAATACCGGTGCCATCTTATGTTTACCTAATAATACTCCTGTGAAGTATGCAAACGTATCGTTGCCCCATGAAGCTATAAATATAAGCCATACTATATATATTCCATCCTCAAGAATACGCACCTTATAAATATAAGAAAGCATAACTGCAACATAGAAAAGCCCTAAAAATGTCAATGTAACCTCTTCTATTTTATATTTTGGAAATGTAAATACATATACTGACATAATTGCCATTAATGCTATTACAAATACAAAAATATCATATTTTTCATATCCTGTAAGAACACATATGTAATAAAATATGGCCGAAAGATATCCCATGCATGCCAATGCACTCTTTTGTATATCAATTACTCTGTATAATTCATACATTCCTATCAGTGAAACACCTGCACATAACAGATACAGATACCAGCCACCACAAAATGATGATGATATCATTATTATTGCCAATACTATTCCACTTAGCACTCTTGTCTTCAACTTCTACTCCTCCTTAACGCCTCCGAATCTTCTCTCTCGTTTATTATATTTTTCAAATGCCTTAATTAATTCCTCTTTATTAAAATCAGGCCAGTGGACATCTGTAAAATAAAACTCTGTATATGCAAGCTGCCATGGAAGATAGTTAGATAATCTCTGCTCACCACTTGTTCTGATAAGTAAATCGGGGTCAGGCAATTCCCATGTATCAAGATTATCTGATATCATCTGTTCTGTAATATCCTCAGGATTTACCAATCCATTCTTAACCTGCATTGCAATTTTTTTCACTGCTCTTGTTATCTCATCCCTGCCACCATAATTAATGGCTATTGTAAAATTAAGTCCTGTATTATTTTTTGTCTTTTCTTCAAGATTTTCAATACTTTCTACTATATCTTTACTTAATTCTTCTCTTCTTCCAATAACACGACAGCGTACATTATTATCCATCGACTTTTTTACACATCCTTTAAGATATGTCCTCAATATCGTCATAAGCGTAGACACTTCGCCCTGTGACCTCTTCCAATTCTCTGTTGAAAAAGCATACACAGTAAAATATTTCACTCCAAGCTCATCAACAATTGATAACATATCTTCAACGACCTGACTTCCCACCTTATGACCATAAGTTCTTGGCATATGGCGCTTCTTTGCCCATCTTCCATTTCCATCCAGAATAACAGCAACATGCTGCGGTATCTTAAGTCCGAGTTGTTCATTAACCATATCCATATCCGGCACCCCTTAACTGCGTACAATCTCATTATAAATCATATCTTCTGCATGACAATAAATTATATCATCTCCTGTTGTTTATATCATTGTACAGATTCTTTCTTTAACATAAAATCCGTAGAAAAATGGATTCCTACGGATTAATAATAATATTTATTATACTGTAAGTATTTCCTTAGTCTTATTCTCAACAGCCTTGTCAATTAATGCTGTATACTTATCTGTAAGCTTCTGGATATCATCTTCAATTCCTTTAAGTTCATCATCTGATATCTCGCCTGCCTTATTCTGCTTCTTAACAGCATCATTGGCATCACGTCTTACATTTCTTACAGCAACTTTGGCATTGTCACCCTTCTTCTTAATATCCTTTGCAAGCTCCTTACGTCTGTCTTCTGTAAGCTCTGGAAATACAAGTCTTATAACCTTACCATCATTGTTAGGAGTAATTCCTAAATCAGATACAAGAATTGCTTTCTCAATTTCTTTAATAAGGCTGCTCTCCCATGGCTGAATCTGCAGCATTCTTGCTTCAGGAACTGATATATTGGCAACCTGCTGTAAAGAAGTTGGTGTTCCATAATAATCAACCTTAATCTTATCAAGAATATGCGGGTTAGCTCTTCCAGCCCTGATTGTTGTATATTCTTCTTCTAAAGCGTCAATTGTCTTAACCATCTTATCTTCGTATAATTTAATATCGCTCATATTAATTCTCCTGTCTCATAAATTCTTTATAGGTAATATCTGTGTCATATAGAATATCCTATATGAATACTCTATATGAACATCAACCAATTATACTCTGTGTACATACCGGCGGAATATCAGAATACTGTCTGAAATCCGGCTTATATCAGAAATATCACCGCTAAAATAATTAATTATCATTATAATCAAATATCAGATACCTCTGAACTTCGGACACACCTATATTTATAATATCAGATACAATATATATTAGTCAACTGTTACAACAGTTCCATTGAACTTACCTGTCATTGCATTAAGAATACTATTCTTTTCTTCAAGTCCAAATACCATAAGAGGCATCTTATTTTCCATACACATTACAGAAGCTGTCATATCTATAACACCAAGTTTCTTATCTACAACTTCCTGAATGGAAATCTTATCATACTTCTTAGCTGCTGGATTAACCGCAGGGTCACTGTCATATATTCCATCTATTGACTTAGCAAGAAGAATTGCATCTGCATCCATCTCTATTGCCCTAAGAACAATACCTGTATCAGTTGAGAAATATGGATGTCCTGTTCCTCCTGCAAAGAATACTACCATTCCCTTTGAAAAATACTTATTAGCTCTATCCTTTGAGAACAACTTTGTCATGCTTCCACATTCAAATGGAGTAAGTATATTTGTCATAAGTCCCTGTGAACGGAATATCTCTGATACATATATACAGTTCATTATTGTGGCGAGCATACCAATCTGGTCTGCCTTAGGTCTGTCAATATTATCATTAGAACGGCCTCTCCAGTAATTTCCGCCACCAATAACAACTCCTACATCTATTCCTGTATCAATAATCTTTTTAACCTGACCGGCTATATCTGTAATGAGTTCATCATTATAGCCGGATTTATTTTCACCTGCAAGTGCTTCGCCACTAAGTTTAAGTATTACTCTCTTAATTTCTTTCATTTCTCTTACCTCTGTTTTCACATATTTGTTATATTTTTATAATATTATGATGCTTGACTTTATCCATGCCAATTCATAAAATATCCCATCATTCCTGTTAACCATAATAAACATAATTACAACACGATATAATCACAATAATATATAATCACAAATGTCCCAATAATCTTAGATATTAAATATAGCATCCATATCTATATCTGAATAACACTGTGTACATCTTCCGTCAATAGTTGCACCATTATTAATCTGCACTGTCTTAGACTTGATATCACCCGATACAATAGCAGTCGAATCAATAATTACCGGTCCTTTAACATCAATATCACCCTTTACCGCACCGGCTATTACAGCAGATGTTCCACTTATATCTCCTACAATAACAGTATCCTGTCCAATCTTAACTGCACCCTTAGCTACAATATCGCCCTCTATCCTGGCTTCATTTGCAAATACTTCCCCTGCATTAGATGCACCCTTAATTGTACCACTTACCGTTAATTTACCACGGCAATTAATATCACCAATAATTGTTCCAAATACATCTATTGAACCTAAAGCTTCAAAATTACCCTCAACTCTCAATCCGGCAGTAATAACTGCTGTCTCATCTACAGGCATAAGATCATCTTCCTCAGGTTCATCTGCCTGTTCCCTGGCATGTACATCCTGCTCACTTTCATTACTGCTATAATCTTCCTGTGAAGTACTATTCTCATTCTGTGCAGAATTATGTATATCATCATCCAGAGTATTAACTATCTGATCATCACTATTTTCCACACCTATATCTTTATTATTAATACCGGCATCCATACCATTTGCTGCTTCTGATAAGTCATCCTTAAAGTCCTTAAAAAAGCCCATAAATTACATCTCCTTCATAAGTACACATTTAATCTAAGTATATCATAAAAAAATATATAAGAAAAGTGAATTGTTTAAAAAAGTAATGTTATGCATGAATTGTTTGAAATTTATTTAAAAAAGTAATTTTATGCAAATTGTATTAAAAAGCCTTTATGTATTTTTTAAAAATAAGTGTTAAAAATATAGATTTAAAAAATATAAATAATAAGAAAATAGCAGACATGGAATTAATAATGATTCCATGTCTGCCGGCAAAATTATTCTAATTATTCTAATTATTCACTTCTTAAAACAAACTGTGATACAAGTTCATTCATAGCCTCTGCCTGTGCAGAAAGTTCTTCGCTTGTTGCAGAACATTCCTGTGATGCAGCCGAATTAGACTGTACTACTTCTGATATCTGGTTAATACCTTCATCAGCTTCCTTCATGGCAGCTATCTGCTGGTTAGAATTTGCACTGAGTTCTTTAGATACTGCAGCAATCTCATTAATGCCGCCTACAACTGTATCAAGTGACTCAACCGCCTTCATGGCAACTGTGTTACCTTCATTGATTTCCTTTAAAGTTCCCTCTATAAGTTCTCTTGTATCTACAGCAGACTTAGCACTCTGATCTGCAAGAGTTCTTATCTGTTCAGCAACTACAGCAAAACCCTTGCCTGCCTCACCTGCTCTTGCTGCCTCAATTGCTGCATTAAGCGAAAGAAGATTAGTCTGACTTGCGATATCTTCGATATCAGCAATGATATTCTCAATCTTCTTAGATGTCTCACTGATACGGTTCATTGCTTCAACGAGTTCATGCATATCAACCTTGCTTGTATCTGCCTGCTCTGCACATCTTTCTGCTTTCCTGCTTGTTTCTTCAAGGTTGTCCACAGTCTTTGCTATCTGATCTGTAATAGTATCAATAGTTGCCTGTAATTCTTCTACTGCTCCTGCCTGCTCTGTTGCCCCCTGTGCAAGATCCTGAGCGGACTGTGCAAGATTTTCCGAACCTGCAGTTACCTGTGTTGATGATTCACCAACTCCCTTAAGAGCCTGGTTAATCTTTCTGTTCATGTTACGGATAGCATTCTTAAGTTCAACATACTTGCCAACATACTTATCCTCAATCTTAGTATTAACATTGAAATTACCATCTGCCATCTCTGCCATAATCCAGCATAAATCATTAATTATAAGCTTAAGACTGTCAGCCATTTCTTTTGCAGTCTGATTTATTACAGCAAACTCATCATCCGCTTCGTATTCAGGAAATTCTTCGTCCAGACCGCCATTGGAAAGTGTCTTAAATCTGTCAACAAGCATATCAATTGGCTGTTCAATACTATCAGATATCTTCTTACCAATCTTTCTTGAAACTGTAAAGCTTGCTATAATTATTAATATAAGCAAAATGCCAAGTACATTCTTAAGTACTATAAATACAAACATTACTGAATTACCCTTTTCAACATTACAGTCCATAAGTTTTACCATTGCATTATATACTGTATCATACATCTCAGAAAGTTCTGCATATTCCTGCTTCTGTGCTTTTTCAGAATCACCGACATCCGATGTAGAACCAAGGCTTAATATTGAATCACTCTTTGTCCAATATCCATCTAATGCTGTATTGACATCAGCATATAATTCCCTGCCTTCCTTAGTTACCATATACTGTTCAATATTAGCTAAGTAGGTCTTAAACTTTTCTTTTTTGGTCTGATAAACGTTCTTTGCATCTGCAATCTCTGATGAATCCTTATATCCGATTACAGCTCTTAATGCACTTCTTGTCTCTGAAAACGTCACCATAGCCTTTCCTATCTCACCCTGTGAAAAGCCATAATTCTTCATAGCAATTTCATAATTAGCGCACATAACATACATTGATACATTGCATATTACTATACCAAAACAGCCAATAAGAGCAATAATAAGAAATGCCTTATTGAGTCTCTTCTTAATAGAATCCTTCATCTCCATATTATCTTTTCCCTCCTGTTCTTATCCTTATGTATACCAGTTATCACTTATCTGATATTGCATATTTATTAAGTTCTAGATTCCTATATAATATATTATAAACAATATTAGAATGAATTACAATGTATACATTTATTTTAATATAACTTATTAGATAAACAGATATATTCCGTATAACTTTTCAACTATAGAAGTATGTCTTTGTAATGCGGATATATTTTTGCAATATTTTAAATTCTCTTAATTTATAACTTAAAAAATAAATAAAATATGTAATATCAAAAAAAATGCTGCATCAGACATATAGTAAAACAAATCATTATCCGTAATGGACATTATATATAAAAAATATACAAACATCCATTACAGATAATTATGATTTACAAAAATCTATGCAACAGTATAAAATGTTATATATTTATCCAGATAAAAGACATCCTGTTCTTCTAATACTGATATAAACAATATCAATATTACTGTAACTGTGCAGCAACTTCTGCTGCAAAGTCTTCATTCTTCTTTTCAAGACCTTCACCAGTTTCAAAACGAACGAATCCCTTGATTGTGATATTAGCACTGTTTTCCTTAGCAACTGATGCTACATATGCTGATACGCTCTGCTTACCATCTTCTGCCTTAACATATGTCTGATCAAGAAGACAGATTTCCTTAAGTTCCTTATTAAGACGACCCTTAACCATACCTTCAATAATCTTATCATTAGCATCCGGCTTTTCGTTCTTAGCTGTAATAGTAATAATTTCTGTTTCTTTAGCGATATATTCAGGATCTACTTCACTTCTGTTAGTATACATTGGCTTAAGAGCTGCTGCCTGCATAGCTACGTTCTTTGCCATTTCTTCAATTGCAGGATTAACAACATCTGTTTCAACATCAACAAGAACACCAATCTTACCACCCATATGAATGTATGAAGCGATGAAACCATTATTCTCCTCAATCTGTGCAAATCTTCTAATCTTAAGATTTTCACCAATTACAGCTATCTGACCTGCTAATACGTCTGCAACTGTCTTAGATGAATCTTTGTTCCAGCTTTCAGCTAAAAATCCATCAATATCAGAAGCCTTTGTATTTAATGCCTGCTGTGCAACTTCTTCAACATATGCATTGAAATCTGCATTCTTGGCAACGAAGTCTGTTTCTGAATTAACTTCAACGATTGCTGCCTTAGAACCTTCTGTAACAACCTTAACAATACCTTCTGCTGCAATTCTTCCAGCTTTCTTAGCTGCCTTAGCCATACCATTTTCTCTTAAATACTCAACAGCCTTGTCCATATCACCATCTGTATTAGAAAGCGCCTTCTTACAATCCATCATACCTGCGCCTGTCATTTCTCTTAATTCTTTTACCATTGCTGCTGTAACTGCCATTTTCTTATCCTCCATTATTAATAAAATATTTATGTTTTACATTCATGTAATACACTCATGCTTTACATTTTATTTAAGTTTAAAAATGCTTCAACCTGTATTTGTCAGGCTGAAGCATTCTTAGAATTCCGTCTTACGACAATATATTAATGAACTTCAGTTTATCTCTATAGATAATTATGCTTCCTCTGTTACTTCTTCTTCAGCAGGAACTTCTTCTACTCCCTGATTAGCTTCGATAACAGCATCTGCCATCTTAGAAACGATAAGCTTAACGGCTCTGATAGCATCATCATTACCAGGAA
>ERZ838516.3348-NODE-3348-length-14631-cov-2.939009_pt1 | contig 14631 bp, 10 predicted proteins | sample MGYA00519910_ERZ838516 | MGnify/ENA primary metagenome ERZ838516 (study PRJEB31850, sample SAMEA3708837) | human gut metagenome | biome: human gut; feature: human-associated habitat; material: faeces | place: China | collected 2014 ... | reverse complement strand
CTGTTCTCCTCTATAAATCTTGCATAGTCCTGATCCGGCACAAAGCAGAAGAATCCGTCTGCAACTCCCGGAACACGCACAGCTTTTGTTTCCATTCGCATCATATATAGCTCCCCGCCGCCATAACGTTTCGTTGTTCCACGGCCAAGAATATATACAATTCCATGTTCATTAATATATGCTTTATCTCCTGTATGAAGCCAGCATTTTCCATCCGGATGGTTAATCAGTGTACGCTCTGTCATCTCAGCTCCCATCCAACCGCCATAATGAAGCATCATGGCAGGACCAGTCATGCACAATTCTCCAATTTCTCCATAGCTTAACTCTTCCAGATCATCTGAAAATACACTCATAACTGTGGCAGGCATTGGCATACCTACACAGCCATCTACCAGCGGAAACATTGGATTTGGCAGTGTAAAATTTGAACATCCTTCACTCTGTCCATATCCTGCACTTAATGTAGCTGTTACTTTATGTTTATGGAAGAAAGCTTCTACTTCCTGTGTCTTTCTCTCATTCATTGCTTCAGCTCCAGTACCCAGTGTTCTAAGATGGGACATGTCATAATCCTCTGGAATTCTGTCACTCTTCATGAGCATCTCACACAACATAGGAACTAATGCCCAGAAGTTTGGTTTCTGCTCCATAAATGCAATATCAATGTCTTCCAGAGGGCAAAACGGATCCAGTACTACATTCAATCCTGCTGACATCGGGAACAGTGTCATAGATACTGTAACTGCAATCAATGCCGGTGGAAGAATTGGAAGCCACCATTTTTCCTGTACATCTGATGGTGGAATAAAGATGGACATCTGAAATGCCACTGCCACCACATTTGCAGAGGAATGGATGACCAGTTTTGAAATTCCGGTAGATCCACTTGTATATGCTCCAAATACCGGTCTGTCTGGATTTCTTTCAGCCATATAATCTTCATGATAATCTTTTCCTAATTCAAGGAATTCTTTCCATGTAAGATTTCCTTCTGTTGTTTCTGTATTCTTTGAATATCTTGATGCAATTTCTTTCTCTGTATATTCCGGCATTGCATCTTTGTCTGCATAATCATATGGAGAAATCTTGATCATACGTGTCATCGGTGTTGTCGCACGGAATAGTTCTTCATCTTCTTTTGATGTATAGTCCATTACAAATGCTGTATCTGCTTTTGATTTTCTGATTGCAAAGCAAAGCTCTTCCGGGATATCGTCACGACAGATAATAGTTGCCCCGATTCTCTCTGCTGCCATTAATAAAATATAATGTGCAGGAACACTCTGCAAGAATAGTGGAATTCTTCTTCCATCCCCATATCCCAGAACCTTTAATGATCTGGCTGCTTTGTCAACCTCTTCCCAAAGCGTCTTCCATGTAATTTTATTTCCATAATATTCAAACGCAATTCTATTTTCATCCTGGTTTTTAAATTTCAAGAATTCCTCGATTGTCATCTTCGGAACCTCTACGTTACGCAACTGCTCAGGATAGAACTGAAGCCATGGCTTGTCAACACTTGGTTTACCTGTTAAGTTCATTTTTGTATTTTCCATTTTTTTCTTTCTTCTCCCTGTAATATTGATTCATTTTAAACTTGTGATATTGTAGCATGTAAAATATTTCCAAACAATAGATTCAATTGTTTCTGCATATTGTCTCATTTGAATCATTTTTTCAAGATTTTGTCTTTGTTCAAGATTCTCGTTTCTTTTCTTGTTTTATCCGTTTAAATAAGCTAAACTTAATATATATAAGAGAAAGGGGTATTAATTATGAAAGAGAAAAATCGTTTCAGTGTTCTTTTAGAACACCTGACATCTATGGCTAATCTTAAAAATTACACAATTGCCAAAGCTGTTCAATATGACGAATCCTATATCAGCAAGTGGATCAGTGGCAAACTTCTTCCCGCTGAGAAAAACCATGAGATTATTTTTCAGAATATCAGCGAATGTATTGTGAATTCCTTGAATCCTGACACAATCTCTATGTTTCTTCAAGAATACCAGGTACGCAACCTTCAAGATCTGAAAATTGCTATTTACGATAACCTGGAGGCTGAATATAGCTATGTAAAAGAGCTTCGTTCTTCTACCGGTTCTGAAATTGCCTCAAAGATATCATACTATCCAGAACTTACTTTGGATCAGTTCATTTTTAAAATGAAACATCCGTCTCTCAGAAAAGTTCAGGCTTTAAATATTTATGCCATGGTGGATATTCTGAATGTAGATTTGAATTATCAGATGATGATTACCGAATTAAACGATCTCCACAATGACCGCGGACTTGTCCTTCCAGGGGTACATTTTTCATTAATGATCGATCTTGACACACAAAACCTGAGCAGTACTTATATTGCAAGTTTTCTGACAAATGTACTGTCTAATCTTTCTAATATTGATTTTGACCTGTACTGTGGCTCACAGGCACAGAAAAAAATGGTATTTGCGATCAAAGATATTTATTCCGTTTCTGGAATGCTGGTAGATCAGAGTCACTGTCTTTCCGTTACTACAATTGAAGATTCGTCTCTGTCAACAGAGTTATATCACAAGATTCGCTTACTTTGTAGTAAAGAAGCTTTGTTGATTCGAAAAACGACAATTGAAAATATGATTCGTAATTATGAATACGAGCACTCACTCTTTGCCCAGAATCTTTCCAGTATTCTAGGACATTTTACAGAACATTTTCTTCCAGATGAGCTATATGAAAAGTTATTTAACAAGTACTGTTCTGTATTCACCAGCCTGAAACCAGAAACATTAAGACGGCTGCATTCTATTACAGCACAGCTTTTACGTTGCGCACACATCAAGGTCATGATATATACTTCTGCATTCAATGATTTTGCAGTAACTGGAGAGCTGGATTTTTATGGATTTCGCATCCAGCTGACTCCTGAGCAGCGACTCCACTATATTAAGCATATTGATGAATTGCGCAAAAATAATGCCGGACTGGAACTGAAAATTCTTCCAAACGGTGTTTTATCGGATTATCAGCACATTCCGAGACCTACTTTATTTCTTTCAGAAGACTTTACCTATCTGCGTTTTGAGAAGAATACACCAGAATACAATGTCTGTATTCCAAACAAAATCGTATTAAATAAAATTTTTAAGGAATTTTTCACAGAACTCTGGGATTCCGATACCTGTGTTTCACCAGATTCTCTGATTACTCATTCCATCCTGTCTATGGAAATACTGCAGTCAGAAACAAGCAACATTTAATATTCCTACATAAAAGAAGATACCACTCTGACTTTGAAGGATGCCTCGGCACCCCAGACTGATATCTTCTTTTTTATATTGAATATTTAATTACCATAAATCTGCAGATTACAAGATTATATATCCAACGCGATTTCTATCATATGCTCAAATCCAATCTGTCTTTCTTCAGCAGATAATTTTTCATCTTTGTATAAATGATCGGAAATTGTAAGCATGCAAAGCGCCTTTTTTCCTGCTCTTGCTGCATTCATATAAAGTGCTGCTGCTTCCATCTCCACTGCAAGTACTCCCATCTTGCGCCAACGGTCATTGACTGTCGGATCATCATTATAAAATACATCGGAAGTAAGTACATTTCCGGCACGGACTGTCAGACCTTTCTCTCTTACCGTGTTTACGGCACTTTCCAGTAATTCATAATCCGCAATCGGTGCAAATGTTCCCGGAAGATTATACTGTGCGGCATAATTCGAATCTGTACAGGCACCTACAGCAATGACCACATCCCGAAGATCCACATCATCCTGAAGGGCTCCTGCCGAGCCGATGCGGATAATTTCTTCCACTTCATATTCATGGTACAGTTCATAAGTATAGATTCCGACCGACGGAACTCCCATACCGCCTCCCATAACAGAAATCTTCTCTCCTTTATAAGTTCCCGTGTATCCGAGCATATTTCTCACAGTATTAAAACATACTGCATCTTCCAAAAAATGTTCCGCAATATATTTTGCACGAAGCGGATCTCCCGGCATCAGAACTCGTTTTGCAATCTCTCCTTTTTCTGCTTCATTGTGTGGTGTTCCCATAGAATTATCTCCTCTCTTTTCTGATCAGTATACGAAGTGCTTCTACTGCTGTACGAATCGGTGCCTCTGTATCATGCACGACTGGATTATCCAGTCCTTTCTTTGCCCGCTCCTGGTTCGCCATTGTAAGAAGAACCGTTCCAATCCGTACTTTCCTGTAACTTGCCACAACGAATAGTGCTGCTGATTCCATCTCTGAGGTCAGGCAGCCACACTGAACCCATGCATTCCATTTATTTAACAGTTCATATCCAACAGGCTTCGTCTGTGGTGCATGCTGCCCATAAAAAGAATCTTTACATTCCACCACACCCACATGATAAGGAATTTTCAGATTTTCTGCTGCCTCTACGCATTCGTGATATGAAAATCCGATACTGCCGGAAACTCAACTGGCGCATATTCTTTGCTTGTTCCTTCCATACGGACTGCTCCTGTAGCAATGACAAGATCACCACTTTTTACCTCTAACTGCATACCTCCACTTGTCCCCACCCGGATAAATGTATCGGCTCCTACATTTGCCAGTTCTTCCAGTGCGATTGCCGCAGACGGACCTCCAATCCCGGTCGACGTTACACTGACTTTCTCCCCTTCCAGATAGCCGGTATAAGTTGTAAATTCACGACTGTCTGCTACAGGCAGAGCATCTTCAAAATGTTCCGCAATCTTCTGACAGCGCTTTGGATCTCCGGTCAGGATCACATATCTCCCAACATCCCCTTCTTCCAGTTGTACGTGATACTGTCTGTCTTTGTCTTCTGAATAATTAATCATATGACATACCTCCTTCGCATCATTACACATGAAACTTTTTATACATTTCTTCTTTAAATTCTTTTTTTCTGAATAGAAGTAATCTTATAAAGAATAAAAAGCTTAATCCCACACAGATAACTGCAAATGCACGATACAAGATCACACCTGTTGCCATCAGAATTAGAGGCAGTACCATGCTGTAGACCGATGCCATTACATAATAAATCATATATTCTTTTGGCGGATGTGACTGGATCCTTGCAATCAACTCCATCAATATCTCCACGATCAGGCAGACTAGCGGCAATACCAGATCTACCGACCACCTGTGCCACCCTGTGAAAATATCCCACAAAATACTTCCTATGCTCACAATAAGCAACTGCCACATCGCATTTTTAAGCAAATTATAACGCTTCAGGTATCCGGTTGCAAATGCGAGCCACATACTAAATCCTCCTGCTACAGCAAATATCCACCAGTGTAAATCTGGTGTCAGGACCAGATTTAACATGATACACAGAACAACTGCTGCAATACAGCAGAAATTAAAAATCTGAAACACTTTCTTTCCTTCATAATTGGGTTTAGCCCCTTTTGGGTAATCTGGTTCTACTTTTTTTACAAAGATTCCCTGTTCCTTCAATATACGATAAAAATTACGCTGAATATTCGTGCTGTCGTATCTGGAAGTAAACGCAAATGACAATGTATCTCCAAAAGAGCATACGCAAAGCTCTGTACGCATGGTGCTTGTGTAAACTCCGAAACGTTCAATATATTTTGCATATTCCGGAGGCATCTTCACCACACTCATATTGGACAATACTGCTGTCACTTCCCGCTCTGCAAGCTTCGCTCCCATCTTGATACAACGATTCTTCAGTTCCAGCGGCGCCCATTTTAAAATTTTATGTTTCTCATAGGCAATCAGATTGTTCATACGTTCCGCAATTTTTTCTTTTGACAGATTTTCTTCAAAATACTGCTTTGTTGCTTCCAGCACATCATCAAAAGAATCTTTGCCTTCCCCAAAACGATATCCCGGTTCAATATAACTAAAAAAATTCAGCATAGAATCAGATGGGAAAATTTTTCTCAAATTCACTGGAACCATTAAAATTACAGGCTTCTTTTCCTGAATCTTACTTTGTTCTTCATGAATCGCACAGATCATCGCTGCCGTCAAAAATACAGACATGGATACGCCATGTTTTCTTGATACTTCCAGAAGTTCTTTTACTGAGGCAGTCGTCTCGCCAATCTGAAGTTCTTCATATTCCTTACTCTCCCGGCGAATCTGATAAGCATGATTCTTTTTCTTTCTCGTGCCACGCTCATCTGGATTGTAGTAACGGCCAAAACCATCCTCCTCCTGATCTTTTACTGTCAGATCTTGCTCCGTAAGGATCACATTTTCCAGACCATCCTTTTCATGCATCAGATAAAGATAGTTCTTCACAAGCTCACGCAAAAATTCAGTTGCTCCTGTCCCATCTGTCAGTGCATGAAACACTTCAAAATTAATCCGGTTCTTATAATAGGTGACTTCAAATAATAATTCTTTTTTATCTCTTATATAAAGATGGCTGCACGGTTCCTTGTACTCTTCCCTTACGATCGGCCGCAGATCACTCTTCTCAAGATAATGCCAGAAAAGTCCTTTTCGCATGACTGACAGAAAGACCGGATACTTCTGGATTGTCTGATCCAATGCCATCTTAAGAACACTTCCGTCAATCTTTTCTTTTAATACGCAGTAAAAGCGAAATACCCTTGTATCCTTCGGGCTGCTGGCAGCGGAAAACATTTTTGCTGCATTGTCCAGATTCCGCCAATACGCTCTTCTTTGCTGGAACACTTTTATTCCCTCCTACTTAAGAACTGATTGATCAGTTCAAAACTTTCCTGCACATGGAAATACCGGATCCCAAGCGCAAAATATCCGTGAAGCGCATCTTTGATTCGATGAACCTCCACGTAATTACCGGCTTCCTTTAGCCGTTTTCCATATTCTTCCCCTTCATCTCGAAGTGGATCGAACTCTGCTGTCAGAATTAATGTATCCGGTTGATTTCTGTAATCCGTCTCCATCAGTGGTGCAAAATATTTATTCTTCTTATCCTCTTCTCTGGCCGCATAAAAATCAATATAATCACGCATCTTTCCTGCTGTCAGAAGATAATCACTTCCACAGTCTTTTACAGACTGGAACCTGGAAGTATCACTGTAGTCATTATTCACTGCAGGATAGATCAAGATCTGTCTTTGGGGCTTAAAAATCCCATCATCTCTTGCTTTCAGCGAAACTGCTGCCGCAAGATTTCCGCCGGCACTGTCACCGATCAATGTAATGCGTTGAGGATTCACATTTAAAATAAACCGATTTGTATAAATGGCTTTGGCCACTGCATAACAGTCCATAAAACCTGTTGGAAATGGGTGTTCCGGCGCCAGTCTGTATTCTACCGACACCACAATATGTTCTGTCGCGGATGCCAATCTTGCACAGATTCTTTCATAATTATCAATACAATCCGTTACCCAGCCGCCACCGTGGAAGAACAAAAAGACCGGAAGATCTTCCGTCACCTTTTCTCTCGGCAGATAAATACGCACCGGCACTTCATAATCTCCGTTATATATCTTGTAATCGATTGTTTTGTGAAAGATTTTCATTGGGTCTATCGCTTTGAGGCTGGCAAGATGTCTGGCTGCCTCCACCTCAATCCCGTCAAACGACAGTGCCTTTAAAATCTTCTTCATAGAATGATTGATCGCCATATAGAAAAAGAAGAACCCCGGTCCCGGGATTCTTCTTCACTCCTCATCTTCCTATTCAGCAGATGCTTTCTCAACCTGTGCGATTGCTGCTTTCTGCATCGGGATTCTACAGTTCTTATTATTACCAAACTCTACGATAAGATCATCATCTGTAATGTCGATGATTACTCCGTAGAAACCGCTTGTTGTAAGTACGGTATCACCGACTTCCATCTCTGCGATCATCTCCTGGATTCTCTTCTGCTCTTTTTTCTGTGGGCGCATGAATAACATATAAAATCCACCGAATATTACTACATATACTAAAATCAGTACTACCCAGTTTGTTCCTGCACTCTGTGCTGCCAATGCGTACATAATATTCCCTCCTAAATTTCATTAAACACTGTTTCTACTATACAGGAATTTGACATTTTCATCAAGATATTTTCATCATTTCTACGTGATTTTATAAATATTTTCTATTTTTACAATTCTCACCTGAAAATTCTGCCCGTTCCCGTACCAAATATCATCTGCGATTTTTCTGATTTGCCTGTGATCTACTCGCCCTCTGCCATTCTGCGAAGTTTCTCTTCTTTATATTCTTTGTATCTTCCTGCCTCAATTGCCTCGCGGATCTCTTCCATCATCTTATTATAGAAATATAGATTATGAAGTACACAAAATCTCATACCAAGCATCTCCTTTGCTTTCAGAAGATGTCTCACATAAGCTCTGGAATACGTTCTGCATACCGGGCAGTTATAACCTTCCTCAATTGGTCTTGTATCTAACTCATACTTGGCATTGAACAGATTCATCTTTCCATGATTCGTATACACATGTCCATGGCGTCCGTTTCTGCTTGGATATACACAGTCAAAGAAGTCAACACCACGTTCTACAGCTTCCAGAATATTCGCCGGTGTTCCTACTCCCATCAGATAGGTTGGTTTGTCCTCCGGAAGATGTGGAACGGTCACATCCAGAATGTGATACATCTCCTCATGGGTCTCGCCTACGGCAAGGCCGCCCACTGCGTAACCGTCCAGATCCATATCCGCGATGGTTTTTGCGTGCTGGATGCGGATGGAATCCACAACGCCGCCCTGGTTGATACCGAACAGAAGCTGCTCTTTGTTGATGGTATCCGGCAGGGAATTTAAGCGTGCCATCTCCTTCTTACAGCGCTCCAGCCACCGCGTAGTGCGGTCCACGGAATGCTGAATATAGGAAAGCTCCGCATGGCTCGGCGGACACTCATCGAACGCCATGGCAATGGTAGATGCCAGGTTGGACTGGATCTGCATGCTCTCCTCCGGTCCCATAAAGATCTTGTGTCCGTCAATATGGGAACGGAAGGTTACACCCTCTTCCTTGATCTTGCGAAGACCGGAAAGGGAAAATACCTGAAAGCCGCCGGAATCGGTTAAGATCGGCTTATCCCAGTTCATGAACTTATGAAGTCCGCCAAACTGCTTGATCAGCTTGTCGCCGGTCCGCACATGCAGGTGGTAGGTGTTGGACAGCTCCACCTGAGTGCCGATCTGGCGCAGGTCATCGGTGGAAACCGCACCCTTGATGGCGGCCACCGTGCCTACATTCATGAAAACCGGAGTCTGGATGGTGCCATGCACGGTCTCAACCTCAGCGCGCTTGGCCCGTCCGTCCGTTGTGATCAGTTTATATCTCATAATTATTTCTCAGCCTTTTTCTGTTTTCTGGTAGTCAGGACATACCAGAGAGCACCGGTCACGCATACGGAAGAATAGGTTCCGCAGACGATACCAACCATAAGCGGCAGGGCGAACTCACGGATGGAGGATACGCCCAGAAGGAACAGAACAAATACCATGATGAAGGTAGTCAGGGAAGTATTGATGCTTCTGGTAAAGGTCTGGGTGATACTTAAGTTTACGATCTCTTCCAGTGTCTGCTTACTGCCTGCCTTCTTCAGTGCCAGGTTCTCACGGATACGGTCGAAGATAACGATCGTCGCGTTGATGGAGTAACCTACAATGGTCAGCATACATGCGATGAAGGTGGAGCCAACCGACCACTTCGCCAGGGAGTAGAAGGTAACAACAACCAGAACATCGTGTACCAGAGCCAGGATTGCGCTGGCTGCAAAGCGGATATCCTTAAAGCGGAACCAGATGTACAGCAGCATCAGAACTGTTGCAATGGTCACAGCCCATACGGCATCCTTCTTCATCTCAGTGCTCACTGCGCCGGAAATGCTCTCTGCAGTAATCTTCTCAGCGTCAACGCCGAAATTCTCAACCATGGCATCCTCTAACTGCTGTCTCTGCTCTACGTCCAGAGTCTTGGTCTTGATGATAACCTCGTTGGTACCGGCAACCTTCTGGGTCTGAACGTCTGCGTCACCAGTAATCTTGGAGACAACCGGAACAACCTTTGCAGAAATATCATCCAGGCTCATATCCTCATTGAAGGTTACGTTGGTGGAGGTACCGCCGGTGAAATCCATGCCGTAGTTTAAGATGTAGCCGGTCTGGCCCTTGTGCAGAGCCATGCCTGCCCATCCTGCAACGATAACAACAATGGAAAGGATGAAGCAGATATTCTTCTTTCCGAGGAAATTGATGATCTTTCCGTCCTTCTTGGTTCCATAGAACTTCGGAGCCTCAAAGCCTACCGCATACAGGGCATACAGCGCGCCCTTGGTGATGAACAGCGCGGTAAACATGGAAAGCACGATACCAATCGCCAGAGTGCTTGCAAAGCCCTTAACGGTACCTGATCCACGGAAGTACAGGACTGCAGCAGCGATCAGGGTGGTGATGTTTCCATCCAGGATCGCAGACAGTGCCTTAGAGAAACCAGCCTTGATCGCGGATTTTACACTGTGTCCGAGACCGATTTCCTCCTTGATACGAGTGAAGATGATAACGTTCGCATCCACCGCCATACCAACAGAAAGGATGATACCGGCCACACCCGGAAGTGTCAGAGTGATATCAAATGCAGTCAGCATGATGAGTACCAGGCCAACATACAGAGCCAGAGCAATGACAGCAGCCACACCCGGGATAAGGTAAACCACCATCATGAATACAGCAACAATCGCAAAGCCGATGGCACCTGCCTTTAAGCTGGTGGAAATGGCCTGCTGACCAAGCTGTGCTCCGACTACGTTGGAGCGCAGCTCCTGCAGCTCCAGGGAGAGGGAACCGATACGGATGGTTGCCGCCAGGTTCTCAGCCTCGGTATAATCGGTCATGCCATCGATCTGGCACTGGCCTCCGGTAATGGCTTCACGGACCACCGGGTTAGAGTAGATCTGGTTGTCGTAAATGATGGCAATGCGCTTGCCTACGTTTGCGGAAGTTGCGTCAGCAAATGCCTTGGTTCCTTCCTCGGTGAAGGTCAGGCTTACCACATAGGATTTCTGACCGTTCTGCTCGATGATTCCCGCTTTTGCGGAAGCCACCTGGTCACCGGTTAAGAGGGTCTTACCGGTCTCGTCAGTAAAGATCAGGGAACCCGGCTTACCGAGTTCTTCCAGAATTGCGTTTGCATCGGAAACACCCGGAATATCAATGTTGATCCGGTCGCTTCCCTCCTGGTACACGACAGCCTCTGTACTGTAGTTCTGTACACGCTGCTGCAGCTTGTAAATGGTATCGGACATTTCTTCCGATGTCGGATTCTCATCTACTGCCTGATACGTGATGCTGACACCGCCGGCCAGGTCAAGACCCAGCTTGATGTCATCCATGGTATCATAGCCGAAGAATCCGAACAGTCCCACTGCGAACAGCAGGACCAGCAGGCCGAGAAGGCCTTTTACTTTGCTGTTCTTCATCTTATTTCTCCTTTTATTCTTCGTCGGCAAGAGCCGCCTTAATCATGATCGCACACTCGATACGCTTTTTCTGCATCTCGCATCCGATCTCATAAGCATCGGTAATGGTTCCGTGGAAGTTGTAGGAATTGGCTGCGCAGCCGCCACTGCAGTAGAATCTTGCAAAGCAGTCTCTGCACTTTTCTTTTGCGTAGACGTTGCAGAGCTTGAACTCATCCCGGATATCCGTTCTGGTAATTCCGGTGTCTACATTGCCCATCAGGAAATCCTCCTGGCCCACAAACTGATGGCATGGATAGAAATCGCCCCACGGGGTAACTGCCAGGTACTCCGTACCTGATCCGCATCCGGAAAGACGTTTTGCCACACACGGTCCCTGGTTTAAATCAATCATGAAATGGAAGAAATTGAATCCTCTTCCCTCTTTTTTGCGCTTGATATACTCAACTGCCAGCTTGTCATACTCCTCCATGATCTTCGGAAGATCTTCCTTCCGGATCGCGTACGGCTCATCCTCCGCGCCGACTACCGGCTCGATGGACATCTGGTCAAAGCCAAGATCTGCGAAATGCTTCACATCCTCAGAGAAATCCAGATTGTTGCGGGTAAAGGTACCGCGGACATAGTAATCCTTGCCTGCGCGGCTCTTCGCGAACTTCTGGAACTTCGGAACGGTGATCTCATAACTGCTGCCGTGACCGTTTCTGGTAGGACGCATGTAGTCGTTGACTTCCTTACGTCCGTCCAGGCTCATGACTACATTGCTCATCTCACGGTTACAGAAGTCCATGATCTCATCGTTTAAAAGCACACCGTTGGTGGTGATGGTAAAGCGGAAATGCTTGTTGTTCGGCTCCTCCAGAGAACGGCCATACTCAACCAGCTGCTTTACCACTTCCCAGTTCATAAGCGGCTCGCCGCCGAAAAAGTCAACCTCCAGGTTGTGGCGGTTACCGGAATTGGCTACCAGGAAATCCAGTGCCTTTTTACCTACTTCAAAGCTCATGAGAGCACGGCGTCCGTGATACTCACCCTCTTCTGCGAAGCAGTACTTGCAGCCCAGGTTACAATCATGGGCAATGTGCAGGCAGAGTGCCTTCACAACTGTCTTTCTCGCTTTAAAATCTGTCACATAAGTCTGGTAAATATCCTTCGTGTACAGCTCCTCAGCATTGATCAGCTCCTGAACCTCGTCCAGGGCCTCTTTTACATCTTCAGCCGGGTAGGTCTTGGAAAGCTCAGCCTCTGCATTCTTTCTTGCGGTTTCCGGAATCTGCACCGGGGACATCACCTCTCCGATGACTGGCTCTAACAGCGCAACCGCATCGTAAACTACATCGTCTACTACATGGACAGAGCCGCTGGCAATGTCCATGACAATATTATATCCGTTATTTTTATACTGATGAATCACTCAATTTCTCCTTTTTAAATCAAGTCCCTAACACACACATAGGCAGACGCAGATAAAAGTCCCGGTTTTTCGAAACCCTTATCCACCTCTGCCATCTTTTACCGTGTAACTATTCCAGTTTTACAGAAACTATTGTTATAATTATCTGTTTGCGTTCTCGCAGCTCTGGTTGCCAACGGTGCAGGAAGTCTTGCATGCAGACTGACAGGAAGTCTGGCACTCGCCGCATCCGCCCTTCTTCATGGACTCCTTCAGAGTTTTATTGTTTAAAGTCTTAACATGTTTCATATTCTTAACCTCCTGTATTGTCGTTGCCTTTTGCTTATGCTCTTTTGGGATCAAATGCCTTTCTGAGTCAGCAAACGCACTACCTGGCGCCTCCGTAACTGCAAATGCACTCTGATCCGAAAAAGGCTGCAATGGCATATTTTCGCGTTGATTATACCATATACAGGGAGTGTCCGCAAGTTGTTTCCAACGACAGGCAGTAATTTGTCAGCAATTTCTTCCTGTTCCCAGGTAGGAATTTTCTGAGTTAAAAATCCCGTTGCTGGACACGCATGCGTGAACAGTAACAGTTACAGCTCCGTTACGCCCACTGCTTTCAGGACAGTCTTTAAATGCTCCAGATCTGCCACGGAAACCTTCCCGCTTTTTTTCAATGCAGTAAATGTCTCGGCAAAAATTTCCGGTGCCCTTCCATGAAAAGAAGGAAGACGTTTTTTCCCGGCAAACTCCACACCCGCAATAAAACGTCCCACATTCATTTCCGTAGGCTCCTCCTTTGCTTTTAAGGCGAGCTGCATTTCCCAGTATGGATGCAGTCCCTTAAACGCCCGGAGCGCATAAACTGCAGCAGCAAAATCCAGAAGGAACGCGGCACCTGCTACCGGCAGTTCCCGGACACTTAAGAAAAATACCGCAAAGAATATGACAGAGAGCAAGATGAAAAAATAACAGGTGAAAATATTCTTCCGGTTCCTCTCATATTCCTTTTCCACAATAGTCTGATAATCTGAATATTTCATCTCATTCTTTTCCTTTCTGTGCTACTGGAAAATACTGTATCAGATACTATGCGAAATCAGCCTGGCAGTAAACACATTCCCCATCTTTAAAGGTCATCTGCGGAACAAATACCTGATTGCCCTTAAACTCATGTCCAGCAAGATCCGTGTACTGCATTTCTTTCTCTTTGTGCTTTAAGATCACAACGTCTGCAGTAGTTCCCTCAGCCATGGAAGCCAGCTCCGGCATACCGATCAGCTCAGCCGGCTTTCTGGTCGCGCAGTCCAGAACATCCATCCAGTCCATACCAAAATCCACAAACTTGGAAAGGATACGCGGCAGGGAATGCAGTGGCTGTAAGAAGCAGCTGGAGGAATTGATATCGCTGCTGATCACATCCGGGACAAAGCCCTGGGCTACTGCTGCCTGGCATACCTCCAGGTCAAAATTGCTTCTTCCGTTGGATGCATCGAAAAGCACGCCGCGTTTTCTTGCTTCCAGTAAGCCCGGAAGCACCTTGCCGTCCTCTCCTAAGCAGGTATGATCCTTGCCCTGGTAAATGTGGCAGATCATATCGCCCGGACGCAGCCAAGATGCCAGCTCGTCCAGTCCGACCGGACAGTCCGTCACATGGACAATGACTCTGGTTCCGGCCTTTTCGGCAATCTCAACTGTGCGGCAGATGGAAGCCTCTACCTTATCTGCCGCAATGATTCCATGGGAGATTCTGGTTTTCAATCCTACCAGGTTTTCCGGATATTTCTTAAAGAATTCTACGATCTTTTTCTCATCCAT
>ERZ838516.3333-NODE-3333-length-14697-cov-2.805423_pt1 | contig 14697 bp, 11 predicted proteins | sample MGYA00519910_ERZ838516 | MGnify/ENA primary metagenome ERZ838516 (study PRJEB31850, sample SAMEA3708837) | human gut metagenome | biome: human gut; feature: human-associated habitat; material: faeces | place: China | collected 2014 ... | reverse complement strand
GAAACTTTCTTTAGAAAGTTTCCCCTTCCCCCTCCAATCTTCAATCACCACCAAAACGTCTCCCGCAGTACATCCTTCCGATAGCGGTCATAGGTGGCCATCATGCCGCAGAAGACGGGAAAGGCCGCGGCGGGAAGAACGGAAACGGGCAGATTCAGGGGCAGGCCGACGTACCAGAGGGCGAGCCCGTCGATGAGGATGGCGGCGAAGCCCAGCCAGCACCGCCCGAGAAGGGAAAAAAGTCCGGCCTGAAACAGCGCCTTCCAGATAATGCTCATGTTCAGCCATGCATAGGCGGTTCCGAAACCAAGCCCGATATACAGGCGCTCGGTGTGGAACGAGCCGTACAAAAAGACGGCGGCAAAAGTGAGGAAGGCGAGCAGAGCCCAGAAGCCGCGCCCGAGGCAGAACAGCAGGACAAAGAGCAGGGCGAGGGCTTGAAGGGCTTGATAATACGGTGTGTAGGCCTCAATGAGGATGTCCGTGAGGGCGGAGGCGTCCGTGGGCAGGATGAGCGGGGCGTACAAAAACAGGCCCACGGCGAGGAGCACGATGCCTTTGCGCCAAAGGCCGAAGAGGAAAAAGGCGAACGGGCCGAGCAGGTAGGCCCAGACATTGAAGAGCAGGGCGGGGCTGACGGAAGGCCGGAAAAAGGGAACGCCAAAAAAGCGCCCGGTAAGGGTGCTGGAGGCGATGGCCTCAAAGCGGCTGTTCCCGGGCGGGGCGTTTGCCCCGTCGGTTGCTGGGGTCATTTCCGGTCCTTGCGCTTGCGTTGCCGGATGGCGAGCGTCAGGCCCGCAAGCGCGCCCCCGATCATGCCTACGCCGAAGGCTCTGGGAAGGCTGTCGGAAAAACCGGCGAGCGCGTACAGGACGCCCATAGAACCGCCGATGAGAATGCCGCGGAGAAGAAAATGTCGCATGATATCCCTGTCTCTAACGATTTATGAGTATAGGACTCTTTTCTCTAGGTACGGTACATGCTACCGTCCGACCGAAATGAGATCTTTTGAGTAGTCGATGCGGCGGCGGCATGTCAATGCGCATCGGCCGGTGCGGCGTTAGGGAAACGGATAACGTAAGGAATAGCTGATGAAATCTCCAGTTGGTACCCCTCTGTCGTTGATGGTGTCCGTGTGCACGCTGTTTGCCCTGCTGCTTGTGGGCGGGTGCAAGTCAGAGGAGAAGGGCCGGACGGCCTCGCTTCCCCCGCCGCTCGTGGGCGTTATGACCGTCGAGGAGCGCAACGTCCCGGTCAGTTTCACCTATGCGGGGCAGACGGAAGGTTCCCGCGCCGTCGAAGTACGGGCGCAGGTTTCAGGCATCCTCATGCGCCGCGCTTATGACGAAGGGCAGTATGTCAAGCAGGGGCAGCTGCTGTTCGAGATCGAGCCGGATACCTACAGGGCGGCGCTCCGTCAGGCCAACGGCGTCATGGAACAGGCGCAGGCCAAGTTCACGCAGGCCCGCCAGAACCTGAACCGTGTTCTTCCGCTGTACAAGAAAAACGCCGTCAGCCAGAAGGACCGCGACGACGCTCAGGCCGCTTATGACAGCGCCAAGGCCGACCTCGATTCCGCCAAGGCCGCCGTGAGCGAAGCGGAAATCAAACTCAGCCACGCCTATGTGACCGCTCCGGTCGCCGGGTTCGCCAGTCGCGAATACCGTACGGTCGGCAACCTCATCACCGCCGGTTCGCAGGACGGCAGCCTTCTGACCGTGGTGAACCAGAACGATCCCATCTACGCCAACTTCGCTATCCCGAGCCCGCAGTTCATGCGCCTGCGCGCGCTGCAGGAACAGGGCCGCCTCAAGTCCGACGGGACCGTGGCCGAGATCACCCTCGCGGACGGGACGGTTTATCAAACGAAGGGCGTGATCACTTTCATCGACAAGCAGGTCAACACCAATACCAGCGTGGTCGCGGCCCGGGCCGAGTTCGTCAACCCGGATCTGTTCGTCCTTCCCGGCCAGTTCGTGCGCGTCACCCTTTCCGGCATGGAACTGGTCAACGCCATCCTGATCCCGCAGCAGGCCGTCATCCAGACGCAGAAGGGCAGTATGGTCGTCGTGATAGGCGAGGGCGACAAGGCTGAAATGCGCCCGGTGGACCTTGGCGACAATTACGGCGACAGTTTCCTGCTGAACAAGGGCGTGAAGGCTGGTGAGCGTATCGTGGTGGAAGGCGGCAACAAAGCCGTTCCCGGCCAGCCCGTGCGGATTCAGCAAGCCTCCGTTCAGGATGCGAAGCTGCCGGATCAGCCCGTCGGCACAGGCTCCGATTCCGGCAAGGCCGAATAGGGGAGCGCTATGGAAAACAAACAAACCCCGGCGCCGGAACAGGCTCCCGAAATCAAGGAAGGCTTTTTCCTCCGCCGTCCGATCTTTTCCACGGTTATCTCGCTCATCATTACGCTGGTGGGCGCGATCGCCATTTCAGTGCTGCCCGTTGAACAGTATCCCGACCTGACCCCGCCGCAGGTGGAAGTCAACGCGACCTACACCGGCGCGAGCGCCAACGTCATCGCTGAGACCGTGGCTTCGCTGCTCGAAAGCCAGATCAACGGCGTCGACAACATGATCTACATGAACTCGGTCAGCTCGGGGACCGGAAGCATGAGCCTGACCGTGTCCTTCAATGTGGGCACGGATCCGGACCAGGCGACCATCGACGTGAACAACCGGGTTCAGCTCGCGCTGGCGCAGCTTCCGCAGGAAGTGCAGCGCATGGGCGTCTCGGTGCTCAAAAAGTCGTCCTCCATGCTCCAGATCATCTTCCTGACCTCGCCGGATCAGCGGTACAACACCATTTATCTCAGCAACTACGCATTGCTGAACATCGTCGACGAGCTGAAACGCCTTCCCGGCGTGGGCGATGCCAAAAACTTCGCGGCGCAGGACTATTCCATGCGGGTGTGGCTCAAGCCCGACGTGATGAGCCAGCTCGGGGTCACGCCTGAGGACATCGCCACCGCCTTGCGGGATCAGAACGCCCAGTTCGCGGCGGGCCGCATGGGCGCTGAGCCCATGTCCCCCGGCGTGGGCGTGACGTGGCAGATCACCACGCAGGGCCGCCTGACCACCCCGGAACAGTTCGGCGACGTCATCCTCCGCACGCAGCCGGACGGCTCCATCCTCCGCCTCAAGGACGTGGCGACCATCGAACTCGGCGCGCAGAGCTACGATTTCGTGGGCAAGTACAACGGCCTCGACGCCGTGCCCATCGGCATCTACCTCTCGCCGGGCGCGAACGCCCTTGCCACCGCCGAAGTGGTCAAGGCCAAGATGGAGGAACTGTCCAAAGAGTTCCCTGTGGGCGTGGCTTACAGCATCCCCTACGATACCACGACCTTCGTGAAGATTTCCATCGAGGAAGTGGTGAAGACGCTTTTCGAGGCGATGGTGCTGGTGTTCCTCGTGGTGTACCTGTTCCTCCAGAACTGGCGCGCCACGCTGATCCCCTGCCTCGCCGTGCCCGTATCCATCGTGGGGACGTTCGCGGGCATGTATGCCCTTGGCTTCTCCATCAATACCCTGACCATGTTCGGCCTTGTGCTTGCCATCGGCATCGTGGTCGACGACGCCATCGTCGTGCTCGAGAACGTGGAGCGGCACATCAGCGACGGGCTGCCGCCGCGCAAGGCGACCGCCAAGGCCATGCAGGAAGTGACGGGCCCGGTTATCGCCATCGTGCTGGTGCTGTGCGCCGTGTTCATCCCCGTGGCCTTCACCGGCGGCATGGCGGGCCGCATGTACCAGCAGTTCGCCATCACCATCGCGGTGTCCGTGGTCATCTCGGGCGCGGTGGCCCTGACTTTCACTCCCGCCCTGTGCGCCCTGCTGCTCAAGCCGGGGCACGGGGAGCCCAACGTTTTCTTCCGCAAATTCAACGGATGGTTTGAAGGGCTCACCGGAAAATACGTCAGCATCGTGAAGCTGCTGCTCCGGCGCAGCCTGCTTGCCGTGGGGCTGTTCGTGCTTGTGCTCGTGGGCATCGGCGGCGTGTTCGAGCGCGTGCCGGGCGGGCTCGTTCCCGATGAGGACCAGGGGTATCTTATCGCGCTCATGACCATGCCCGACGGCGCGGCCATCAGCCGCACGTCCGCCGTGGTGGAAAAGCTCGACAAGGCCATCATGGCCGATCCGCTGGTCGCGGACGTGATGAGCTTCTCCGGCATGGACGCCGTGAGCGGCGCGGCCAAGACCAACGTGGCGACGTTCTTCTTTACCCTCAAGCCGTGGGGCGAACGCAAGGCCCCCGGCGACAGCTCCTTTGATCTTGCCCGCAAGCTGTACGGCATGGGCTTTGGTCTGGAGCAGGGTTCGTTCATCGCCTTCAACCCGCCGCCGATCAGCGGCATGAGCAACACCGGCGGCTTTGAGATGTGGTTGCAGGACCGCAACGGCAGGGGGAGCGTGGAGCTTTCCGACGTTGCGCAGAAACTCGCGGAAGCGGCGAACAAGCGGCCCGAGCTGCAAGGCGTGAGTACCTCGTTCACGGTCAATGCGCCGCAGCTTTTTGTCGAGCTTGACCGCGAGAAGGCCCGTACCCTCGGCGTGAACGTGTCCGATGTCTTCCAGACGATGCAGGCGACGTTCGGTTCCTCCTACATCAACGACTTCAACCTCTACGGGCGGACGTTCCGCGTCTACACGCAGTCGGAAAAGGATTACCGCGCGCGGCCGGAAGATCTGGCGGAAGTGTACGTCCGCAACAAGCAGGACGAGATGATCCCCCTGACGGCCCTGATCAACGCGAAGCCCACGTCCGGGCCTCAGACCGTGGAGCGCTTCAACAACTTCCAGGCCGCCAAGTTCATGGGCAACCCCGCCACGGGCTACAGTTCCGGGCAGGCCATGACGGCGATGGAGGAAGTGGCCAAGGAAGTGCTGCCGGACGGGTACACCATCGCGTGGTCCGGCTCGTCGTATCAGGAAAAGCTGGTCAGCAGCGGCGGTTCTCTCGTTTTCGTGCTCGCGCTGGTCATGGTCTTCCTGATCCTCGCCGCGCAGTATGAAAGCTGGTCGCTCCCGCTCACCGTGCTGACCGCCGTGCCGTTCGGCGTGCTCGGGGCCATCACCGCCATCTGGCTGCGCGGCATCTCCAACGACGTGTATTTTCAGGTCGCCCTTGTGACGCTGATCGGCCTGTCGGCGAAAAACGCCATCCTGATCGTGGAATTTGCCGTCGAGCAATACCGTAACGAAGGCAAGGACGCGGTGCACGCGGCCGAAGAAGCCGCCCGTCTGCGTTTCCGGCCCATCGTGATGACTTCGCTGGCCTTCATCCTCGGTTGCGTGCCCCTTGCCGTCAGTACGGGCGCGGGCGCGGCCAGCCGCCACGCCATCGGCACCAGCGTCATCGGCGGTATGCTCGTTGCGACCCTTGTCGCGCCGTTGTTCGTGCCCTTCTTCTTCCGCTGGATCATGAGGGCCTCTGAAAAGCTTATGGGCACGGGAAAGAAGGAAGAGTAAAATCGAGGGAGGGCAAAAGGCCGTCCCTTCCCGCCCCGCCTCCCCAGGACTTTTGTAATGGAGGCAAGGGGCATATATTGGCTCATCGTTGCATTGCACGGCATCACGCCGGAGGAAATCGAAGACATTCCTGACGCCTTCGGAGCGGCGGGGGACGCGGCGCAGCCGGGGCCCACGCCGCGCTGAGGGGGTCCGGGGGGGATCATTCCCCCCGGGCAGGTCCGGGCGGCAGCCCGGCCGCCGGAGGCATTCTCCCGAGGAGAGAACACATGCGTATTTTTGTCGTAGGACTGATGATGCTTGGCTTGGCTGGGTGCTCGTTCGCGCCGGACTACCAGCGTCCCCAAATGGAATTGCCGCAGGCGTGGAAAGATCCCGGAAAGGGCGAACAGCTTGACGAACAGTGGTGGAAGCGCTTTGACGATTCCACGCTGAACGCGCTGGTTCAGGAGGCGCTGATCGCCAACCGCGACATCGCGGCCGCCGTGGCGCGGGTCGACTACGCGCGGGCGCAGCTTGGCGTGGCGCGTGCGGAACTGCTCCCGCTTTTGAGCGGGCAGGCGCAGGGGACGCAGACCTGGGTGGACAACACCAAGATCACGAACGGCTCGCAGTCGCCGTTCTCGGCGGGCTTCGGGGCGACATGGGAACTTGACCTCTGGGGCAAGCTCCGCAACGCCAAGGAAGCCGCCATGTATCAGGTGCTCGGAACCGAAGCGGCGCAGCGCGGCATGAGGCTCTCCATCGCGGCGCAGACCAGTAACGCCTACTTCCTGCTGCGGAGCCTTGATCTCCAGCTCTCGACCGCCGAGCGGACGGTCAAGACGCGTACGGATGCGCTCAGGATTTATACGGCCCGTTATGAACAGGGCCTCATCAGCGAACTGGACTTGAGCCGCGCCAAGACGGAAGTGGAAACCGCCAAGACGGCCCTTTACCAGACGCGCATTTCCCGCGATGCGGCGGAAAGCGCCCTGGAAGCCCTGCTCGGACGCTCGCCCAAGGACATCATGGATGGCACCGTGCAGCGCGGCATGACGCTGGAATCCATCCCAACGCCTCCGGTCATCCCGGCGGGCGTGCCTTCCGATCTGTTGGAACGCCGCCCGGATATCCAGCAGGCCGAGATGTCCGTCAAGAGCGCCAACGCCAACATCGGCGTCGCCAAGGCCGCATGGTTCCCGGCCATTTCGCTGACCGGCCTCTTCGGCGTGGTCAGCCCCGAACTGCATACCCTGATGAGCAATCCGCTCCAGACGTGGAGCTACGGCGGAGCTGCTTCCGTGCCGCTGCTTGATTTGGGGCGTGTGAAGCACGGCGTCGAAGCCGCCGAGAAGCAGCGCGAATCGCTGGCGACCTATGAAAAGACCGTTCAGGGTGCCTTCAAGGAAATGCGCGACGCCCTGACCCGCCAGCAGGAGATGAGCAATGTCGTCGCCTCGCTGGAACGCATGGTCAAGGAGTTGCGGCTTTCCGTGGAGCTGGCGAATACGCGTTACGACAACGGCTATTCCTCGTATCTGGAAGTGCTGGACGCGGAACGCTCGTTGTTCGACAGCGAAATGCAGCTCGCCGCCGCGCGCAGCGAACGCCTGTCGTCCATCGTGAATGTCTGCCTCGCGCTTGGAGGCGGCTGGAAGTAGCCTGAAGAAACGCTGTCGTGGAAGGGCCTCTCTCCGGAGAGGCCCTTTTTTCCGGCGGGCCTTTTTTCTTCAAAGGCGGTTCTCTATACGCTGGGGAGCGCGTTTTTTCATGGCGCCCTTCTCCCTCCCGGAGGCGCGCCGTTTTCCCTTCCGCATGTTTGTACTGGACAAACGGGGGGATTGGCTGTAGTTATCCACAGATTACGTTTTTCACTTTGAGGAGTACTATCATGGCCCATAAGAAAATCGAGCGTAAGAAGGAACTTGATCGTCGTCGCAAGCGTCGCGCCGAGCGCATCAAGGCCCGCATTCACGAAGCTCAGGCTGCTGCCAAGAACAGCAAGTAAGTCTGGCGATCTTTCTTGTGCCGGAGCCCCGGCACGAAGCAGCGGATGCGCCCCGGCGCTTCCGCTGTTTCTCCTTTGTCCGAATTCCGGGAAATCGTCAGGTTTTCCGGTTGTTTTGTCAGTAAAGGCCGCTTGGAGCGGTCCTGAATGCCCTTGGTGGAGCGAGTCGATGCCGATTTACGAATACCGTTGCCGGAAGTGCGGCAACGTGTTTGAAGAATGGGTAAAAACGTTTGATTCTCCGGAGCTTGAGCCCTGCCCCAAGTGCGGCGGCGATGCCGAACGGATCATGTCCAATACGTCTTTTAAGCTTGAAGGCGGCGGCTGGTTCGCGTCCTGCTACGGCGGGAAAGCGTCCGGTTCCGCCAGTGATGCCGCCCCGGCTGCGGACGCGGCCCCCGCGAAGGCGGAGGCGGCTGCCTCCGGTTCGGGTGGAGGTTCCAAGGCGGCTACGGCCTGATTTCTTGCGGCGTGGGCGTTTGCCCGCGCCGTTTTCTTACTCTTTTTGTGAGGAGATCCCATGATTGAACGCTATACCCGCCCGGAAATGGGCAAAATCTGGACGCCCGAGAACCGCTATCAGGCTTGGCTGCGTGTTGAGCTGGCCGTGTGCGAGGCGTGGAACCGCGTCGGCGAAATTTCCGATGCCGATATGGAAACGCTCCGCAAGGAAGCCGATTTTACCGTCGATCGCGCCTTCGTCGACCGCGCCAACGAAATTGAGGAAACCACCCGTCACGACGTTATCGCCTTCCTGACCGCCATTGAAGAGAAGGTCGGCCCCGTTTCCCGGTTCATCCATCTGGGCTGTACGTCTTCCGACATCGTGGATACCGCCGGTTCGTTGCTCATGGTGGAAGCCGGCGAACTGATCCTCAAGGCGTTCGACCGCGTCCTCGCCGTGCTCAAGAAGATGACGCTGGAGCATCAGGGGCTGCTTTGCATGGGCCGCACCCACGGCATCCACGCCGAGCCCACCAGCTTCTCGCTCAAGATGGCGGGCTTCTACGCCGAATTCAAGCGCGACCGTGCCCGTTTCGCCGCCGCCCTCGACGACATGCGCGTGGGCAAACTCTCCGGGGCCGTGGGGACGTACACCGTGCTTTCGCCGGAAGTGGAAGCCATCGTGTGCGACCTGCTCGGCCTCAAGGTGGATGAAGTGTCCACGCAGGTCATCCAGCGCGACCGCCACGCCGCCTATTTCACGGCGCTGGCCGTGACCGCCGGGACCATCGAGCGCCTCTGCGTCGAGCTGCGCCATCTCCAGCGTACCGAAGTCCGTGAAGTGGAAGAAGGTTTCGGCAAGGGACAGAAAGGTTCCTCCGCCATGCCGCACAAGAAGAACCCCATCTCCGCCGAGAACATGACCGGCCTGTCCCGCCTCATCCGCACCAACGCGCTGGCGGCGCTGGAAAACCAGGCGCTCTGGCATGAACGCGACATCAGCCATTCCTCTGTGGAGCGCGTGATCATGCCCGACTCCACGATCCTCACGGATTACGTGCTGCACCGCCTTTGCCGCCTGCTCGAAGGGCTGCGCATCATGCCCGAGAACATGGCCCGCAATATGGAGTGCTCGTTTGGCCTCTATTTCTCGCAGCGTGTGCTCACCGCGCTTATCGAGACGGGCATTCCGCGTCAGGAAGCCTACGTCATGGTGCAGCGCAACGCCATGAAGAGCTGGGAGACCCGTCAGCCGTTCCCGGAACTCATCAAGGCCGATCCCGAAATCAACAGCCGCCTCAGCGAGGAGACCTTCGCCGGGCTGTTTGATCCCCTGTTCTATCTCCGCCACGAAGGCGACATCCTCAAGCGCGTGTTTGAGGAATAGGAGACTTGGAGGGGGAAACCCTTCTGGAGAAGGGCTTTCTCCTCCCTTCCCCCAGACCCCCATTCCTCCTCTTCCTAAGACTTTTATGTTTATTGAATCCTTGTTGCCGGATTCGGGTGAAGCCGGGGTTTCGGGGAGCGGGGAGGAGGAAACCCCGTGCGTCGTTTCCCGGATTGCGGAGAGGGCTTCGGCAAGGCGGCGGTGGTCTTCGGGAAAGCGGACGGCGGCACGGAACCATGAGCCGTCTTTGAGCCCGTGGTAGTTGGAGCAGTCGCGGACGGCGATGCCGAAGCGTTTGAGGAGGATGCCGAGCAGATTGCGGGGCGCGCCGGGCCAGCGGAACAGAACGTAGTTGGCGGCTGACGGGTAAACCTCGATTCCCGGCAGGGACGACAGGGCGGCGGCGAGATCCGCGCGGCGTTCGGCGTTCTCGGCGCGGGTTTGTGCCGTGAAGTCCGAGGTATCCGCGAAGACGGCTTGCGCGGCGGCCAGCGCGAAGGCGTTGACGCTCCACGCGGGCAGCTCGTCCCGGATGGCCTGCGCCAGCTCCGCATCGGCGGCGAGATATCCGAGGCGTACGCCCGGAACGGCATGGAATTTGGTCAGCGAGCGCAGGACAATGCCGTTTTTCGGAAGCCGTTGCAGTACGGAAGCCTCCGTTTCCGTCCCGGCGTATTCGACAAACGCTTCATCAATGATCCAAAGGAGATCGGAGCGCGAGGACATGAGGCGCAGGCATTCCTCCGGAGTACGGAACAACCCCGAAGGGTTGCCGGGATTGGCAAGGAAGACCGCCGATCCCTCGGGGGCATCGGTGAGCGCGTCGAGCAGATCCCGCGTGGGGACGGCTTCATCCTTTCCCGTGTCTGTTGTCGGAACACATTGATTTTTTTCAATGATGCCTCCCCATACGGGGATGGCCTTTATCCCGGCGAGGCGGCAGGCTATGGCGTATTCGCTGAATGCGGGCTCGACGACGCGCACGGAAGGCACGCCGCGCTTGCGGAGTACGCGGGCAAGCGCGTGGATGAGCTCGTTGCTGCCGCTTCCGAAGACGAAGCGGGAGGCGTCCATCCCATGATGCCGGGCCGCCGCGAGCATGGCTTCCTCGGCATGGGGGGAAGGATAGGCCGCGAGTGCGGTCATGGCCCGGAACAGCGCGGCACGGATGAACTCCGGCGGGCCTTCGGGCCGCACGTTCACGCTGAAATCCAGCAAGGAGGCCGGATCGCGTCCGGCGGTAGCCGCCATGCGCAGCAAGTCGCCGCCGTGGGCATCGGGTTTCATAACGATTCCTCTTTCTGTACTTGCCCGGGAGGTTTCCCCCAAAGCGTGAGGGCATCGGCCCTTGAATGTTTTGGCTCCGTCATGGGATGCGTTCGTTTCATCTCCGCAACAGGGTGAAAAGGGAGCTTTTTTCTCCAGTTTTCCCGTTGGTGAGCGTCATGGTCGAGGCATTTTGTTGGCTGTCTCTTTGGAATGTTAAGAAAGGAAGCATCAACCGTGTACTCTGGCAGAGCCAATGGTTTTTATGCAGAAATGACACATAGTTTTTGAAAAATATTCCCAGACGGACGTCCAGTCTGCTTTCCCGGACTTGTGCATATGTTCCCGCCGAGGCCGTTCGCCGATTCAAGCCATCAGATTGGTATGTTGCTTTCCATAAACAGGGCCTCAAGGATGCAGGCCGCGCAGGTTTCGGGATCGGTGCGGGTGGTATCCACAGTCATCTGGCCGGGGAGCGGCACATGGATGGAACGCGCCTGACGTTCGGCGTGCTTCCAGTCCGGCGTGCGATCCGTGCGCAGGGACTCGCGGCGCTGCAATTCCTTGGCGTCGCAAGTGACCTGCACGGACAGGATGGAAACGCCGGCCAATCGCTCGAGCAGGTCTTCAATCCAGCCCGGATCTTCGCCGATGACGTGGTCCACGATGACCCACGCGCCCGCTTTTGCCGCCGCCGCGACGCTGGCATGGAAGGTTTCGATGAGTGGCAGGCCCGTTTGCGCGAGTCCCGCCAGTACGGACCCGTATCCCCCCGTGCTCGCCCTCAGCAGCTGATCGATGGAAAGGGTCATGCAGCACAACCCGTAAACCGCGTGGAGCCGCGTTTGCAATGCTTGGGAAAGTGTGGTCTTTCCCGCGCTCGACGGTCCGTTCAGGAGGATGACCTGACCGGAGGGGGAGGTGGGCCGAGGGGAGGAAAATCCTTCCGAAGAAGTTTTCCCGCTTTTGGGGGCTTGGCCTTCCTCGGCATGTCCCTCATTTCCCCAATAGAGATGGACATACCCGGCTCTGACGTTGCCGAAGGCGACCCCGGCTTTTTCGACGCCTGAGCGGGTGCGGACTTCGTACAGGGGCGGATAGTCGCGGTGCAACTCGATGTCGGACCAGTGAAATTCGTGTCCTCGGAAGGTTTCGTGCCGCAAGCCGAAGGGCGCGCCGGAGAGCATGGAGGCTTCCCGGTACCCAAGGGAACGGATGCGCCCGCCCATGCGCGCCGTGGCATCGATAACGCCGCACATGGGCCAGATGCGGCGGTCGTCCCGCGTGCCCCCGGCCTCTTCGGAGGCTTCGAGCGTGGTGCAAAGATACATGTAGCCGCCGCATTCCGCATATATTTCTCCGCCCCGTGCCGCGAAGTCCCGGATGTTTTCCCGCATGGCGGCGTTTCTGGACAGCTCGCGGGCAAAGACTTCGGGATAGCCCCCGCCGAGGTACAACGCCTCAATGCCGATCGGCAAGGCCGTATCCGCGAGCGGGGAAAAGGGAACGGGTTCCCATCCCTGCGAACGTAAAACGCGTTCGTTTTCCTCATAATAGAAGCAAAAGGCCTTGTCTTTGGCGATGCCCATACGCCGGGGCCGGACGTTCTCCGAAGGCAACGGCGCGGGCGCTTCCGGGCGCTTCGACGTGGTCAGCGCGAGAAGGCGATCAATGTCGAGGTGCTGTTCCGCCATCTCCGCTAGCGCGTCGAGCCATGCGGCGGTGTTCCCGGCCTCTTCCGAGGGGAGGAGCCCGAGCTGGCGTTCGGGGAGCCGCCATTCCTCACGCCGGGGCAGCGCGCCGAGCAGCGGCGGAAGGTTGGCGCGCTCCAGTGCCTGGCGCAGTATGTCCGCATGGCGGGGGCTTCCCACATTGTTGGCAATGGCTCCGACGAGGCGGACGCCCATGCGCACGGCATGAAGCTGGAACCCGGCAACGAGCGCGGCCACGGAACCCGCCATCCCCCTGCCGTTGAACACGAGTACGATCGGAAGGCCGAGGGCGCGGGCGCAATCGGCCGTGCCACCCGCCGGATCGCCGGGATCGCGGCTGTCGAAAAGCCCCATGACGCCCTCGCAGACGGCGGCGTCGGCGTCATGCGCGCGGCTGTCCCACAGCGCCCGGACACCATCACGGCCCATCATCCACGTATCGAGATTGCAGGCAGGCAGCCCGGTGGCTTGAGCATGGAAGGTAGGATCGATGTAGTCCGGCCCGCATTTGAACCCCTGTACCCGCAGGCCGCGCCGGGCAAGGGCCCGCATGAGCGCGATGCTCGCCGTGGTCTTGCCCTCGCCCGAACGGGGCGCGGCGATGCAGAAGGCGTGGAATGTCGTATGTTGCATAGGCTGTTCCCGTTTCCCGATGCCTCGAAAAGGCTTTCCAACAGGGATTCAATACACGCAAAAGTCTTGGGAGAGAGGGGATGGGGTTTTAGGGAGGGGAAGCTCTTCTTCAGAAGGGTTCTTCTCCCTAACCCAAACCTACTCCATATACTTCTCAACATACCCCCGCGCCTCGTACATGGCCCCGGCGTCCGTGATCGTGCGCGGGCCGCCGATGATGACGAGGGTGGACATATCCACCTCGTCGGCGGGGAAATCGTCGAGCCTGCCGATCCATTTGGCCTCCTGAGGCCGTCCAGCATGTCGGACATAGGCGCACAATACGTCGCCTCCGCGCTGTTCCCTGAAAATGTCGAGCGCTTCCGTGAGCAGATGCCGCCGTTTGCGCCCGGCGGGATTGTAGAGCGTCACCGGCAGGGCCGACTGCGCCACGGCCCGGAGATTTTGCCGCACTTCGTCCGAAGGGACAAGCAAATCGGAAAGGCTCACCAGCGAAAAACCGTTCTGGAGCGGCGCTCCGAGCGAAGCCGCCGCGATGTTCGCCGCCGTGATGCCCGGCAGGACCCGGATCGGGATGTCCGCGAATTCCGGCTCCCGGGCCCGCAGTTCGAACAGCAGCCCCGCCATCGCCAGAATGCCGGGGTCGCCGGAGCAGACCATGCAGACCTCCTGCCCGGCTGCGGCGGCTTCGAGCGTGGCCCGGCACCGCGCCACCTCGCCCATCATGCCGTTCTGGATGATTGGTTTTCCGATGATGCGATCACGAATGAAATCAACGTAATTGCTGTATCCTGCCACCGTGTCGCAATGCCTGAGCGCGGCATCCACCTCGGGCGTGATCTGCTCGGGAACGCCGGAGCCGAGCCCCACAACCACGATCTGTCCGCGAGTAGCCTTGGGTGCGGAGAGGTGCGGCAGGCGGGCCAGCGCCAGCGTGACGTCTCCAAAGGCGGCTTTCGGGGCGTACAGTGTGGGCTGGGGGATTGAGCCGTATCCGGCGGAAAGCAGGCACGCGGCCTCGCTCACCGAAGCGGTGCCGACCTTTTCACGGACTTTGGCCGAGGGCGTGGGCACGGGCACGGCATCAAGCCGGGCGGCGGCGTGGAACTCGACGGGCACCTGCCACTTTTCGCCCAATTCGAGGATGGCGGGCTCATCGGCTTTCACGTCGCACGAGGCGATGGCGGCGATGTGTTCAGGCCGCAAACCGAGATCGGAAAGATGGCCTTCCGCGATGAGCCGCAGTTCCAAGGGCTCGACCCCACGACGGCAACCCACGCCGAGAACAAAGGATTTGCCCGTGATGTCAAGGTGCTGTACCTCTTCGGGCACCGTGCCTTCGGCATCCCAGAGCACGGCATGGCGAGCGGTAACCGCTTCCGGGCTGTCTGTGTAGATAACTTGGTCCGTCCCGGCGAAATGGCGGTCGAACACCGTGCGGGGGCCGCAGAAAGCGATCGGTTTTCCGGAGAGCAGAGCGGCGTTGAGGCTGCGGATGGCGTCGGTATTGAGGATGCGCGCATGTTCTTGGGCGGCGGCCTCGTCAAAGGCTGGGAGGCCGTTTACGTCCGTAGCGGTGCTGATCACGCCCTGCCCGCCGGTGACGCGGGCTACGCGCCGGGCGAGACGGTTCGCGCCCCCGAGATGCCCCGACGTGAGGCCGACCACGTGGCTGCCGCTTTCTGAACATGACAATACGGCGGGATCGCTGGTCTTATCCCTGAGCAGCGGAGCAATCTTGCGCACGGCTATGCCGGTCGCGCTGATGAAGATATGCGCGTCGAACTGCCT
>ERZ838516.3320-NODE-3320-length-14754-cov-3.391047_pt1 | contig 14754 bp, 9 predicted proteins | sample MGYA00519910_ERZ838516 | MGnify/ENA primary metagenome ERZ838516 (study PRJEB31850, sample SAMEA3708837) | human gut metagenome | biome: human gut; feature: human-associated habitat; material: faeces | place: China | collected 2014 ... | reverse complement strand
ATACGACCCTTTACTTTTGCCTGTAACAGTGCCTTTTTGATAGCTTCCTCATCCACCTTAAAATGACGGCAGATGGCAATGGCAGTCAGAGAATTGTAAATGCTGAACTTACCTGGAATATCGATCTCCACAGGAAAATCCATAAGTCCCTTAACATGATAGGAAATTCCCAGATAGCCCTTTCTTCCAACGAGTCTGGCGTCCTCTGCACGGAGATCTGCTTTTTCGGAAAATCCATAGGTTTCAAGTTTACAGGTGTGGCCTTCGATAATGCGGTCAAAGTGTTCATCGTCACGATTTACGATACCAACCTTACATTGTCTGAGAAGCATGGATTTGCAATGCAGATAATCATCAAAGTCCTTGTGCTCATTCGGTCCGATATGATCTGGTTCAATATTTGTGAAAATTCCAAAATCAAACACAAATCCCTGAGTACGATGCAGCATCAGCCCCTGTGAGGAAACTTCCATAACCACACAATCACAGCCAGCTTCCACCATTTCGTGAAAATACTCCTGAACTACATAGGATTCTGGTGTGGTATTAGAAGCAGGTATTATCTTATTTCCGATAATTGCCTCAATAGTACCGATCAGACCAACCTTGTATCCGGCATTTTCCAGAATGGATTTTACCATATAGGTAGTGGTGGTTTTTCCCTTGGTTCCGGTAATTCCAATCGTTGTCAGTTCTTTGGCAGGATGGTCAAAATATGCTGCTGAAAGCTGTGCAAGCGCTAACCTGCTGTCTGCCACCCGGATCACGGTAACCTCATCGGGAACGGTAACTTCCTTTTCCACGATCAACACCGCAGCGCCTTTTGCGGCAACTTCCGGTGCAAAATCATGTCCGTCGCGCACTGCCCCGCTAATGCATACAAATACAGAATCCTGCTCTACCTTACGTGAATCATATACTAAGGTACTGATCTCGCGGTCCTGCTCCCCCTGCAGTACCGTATAATCCATATCCAATAATAACTGTGATAATCTCATATTCTGCTCATCCTTTCTGTCCTATCTATATTTCTGTTACATTCCTAACCACAAACAACATCATATTCTCTGTCTCTTATATTCTACACATCAATATCTGTGATATCGATTTCCCCATCGAATACAACGGTAGCCGGTCCCGTCATAAATACCGTCTCTGCCTCACGATCATAGACAATATACAGATCGCCTCCCAGCAAATGTACAGTTACGTTCTCATCCGTTTTGCCATTTAATACACAGGCTACAACAGCCGCACACGTTCCTGTTCCACAAGCAAGTGTCTCTCCGGCCCCTCGCTCCCAAACACGCATATTGATCTCACTGCGGTTTAACACCTGAATAAATTCTGTATTTACTCTCTTCGGAAATGCTTCATGATGCTCAAAACCCAGTCCGATCTTTTCCAACGGAAGTGATGCAGTATCCTCCACAAAAACAACGGCATGAGGATTTCCCATAGATACCGCTGTTACATGATACTCTTTCCCCTCCACGATCAATGGCTCATTCACACACTGCTTCTCTCCGATCGTTACCGGAATCTCTGACGGGCAGAGGATCGGCGATCCCATATTCACTTTCGCCGTTTTCATCTTACCATCCTGTACTTCCATATCAATATATTTGATACCGGCTAACGTCTCGATCGACACCTTCGTTTTGTCGGTCAGCCCGTAATCATAGACATATTTTGCAACACAGCGTATTCCGTTGCCGCACATTTCTCCACGGGAACCATCAGCGTTGTACATCGCCATGCAAAAGTCTGCCACCTCAGACGGCTCAATTAAGATCAGTCCATCCGATCCGATGCCAAAATGGCGGTCACTCACAAATTGTGCTACCTTATCCGGATGTTTCACCGTTTCCTCCAGGCAGTTCACATATACATAATCATTGCCACACCCATGCATCTTTGTAAATTTCATACGATCATTCATTCCTTTCCCGACTTGTTTTAGAGCCGTAGGTACCATAGTTACTTTGTGTCTCTTGCTTTCTATGTTTTATTCTTTCGATATCCCGAAATGATAATACGCCTCATCTGATGCAACGCGGCCTCTCGGCGTTCGCAGGATCAGTCCATTTTGAACAAGATAGGGTTCGTATACATCTTCTAACGTACCCGGGTCTTCTCCGATCGATACAGCTAACGTTTCTAATCCTACAGGCCCACCGCCAAATTTTTGGATCATCGTCATGAGGATCTGTCGATCCGTCTGATCCAACCCCAGCTTATCAACCTCTAATAAATTCAGCGCAAAATCAGCCACCTCTTTCGTTATACGTCCATCGTACTTGATCTGTGCAAAATCACGCACTCTCTTGAGCAGCCGGTTAGCAAGGCGTGGCGTCCCTCTGGATCGTCTGGCAAGCTCCAAAGCACCATCTTTATCAATTTCTACTTCTAATATTTTAGCAGAGTGCAAAATAATCTCCTGCAGCTCTTCTACCGTATAGAACGCCAGACGGCTCACAACCCCAAAACGATCTCTTAACGGTGCCGACAGCATGCCGGCTCTTGTCGTTGCACCGATCAATGTAAACTTTGGCAGATCTAAGCGGATCGACCGTGCCGCTGCACCTTTCCCGATCACGATATCGATCACAAAATCCTCCATCGCAGGATATAATACCTCTTCTACCTGGCGATTCAACCGGTGGATCTCATCCACAAACAGCACATCTCCATCCTGCAGATTATTGAGGATAGCAGCCATCTCACCCGGCTTTTCAATGGCAGGTCCCGCTGTGATCTTTAGATTCGTCCCCATCTCATTTGCCACGATCCCGGCAAGTGTTGTCTTACCAAGTCCCGGCGGGCCGTACAACAGTACATGGTCCAAAGAGTCCCCTCGCTCCTTAGCAGCTTCTATATACACTTTAAGGTTGCTCTTTACTTTTTCCTGTCCGATATACTCCCGAAGATACTGCGGTCTGAGACTGGTCTCTATCCCTGCATCTTCATTCGTAAACTCCGTTGTAATGCTTCTCTTTGCCATCCGTTATTAATTCCTTTCGTCTGACTTTGTTTTACATATTTTTTAAGCTCTGCTTAAGCAGTTCTTCTACCGTCATGTTCTCTGCCGCAGGAACTGCCCGCACTGCTCTTAGCGCATCCGTTGCCGAATACCCGAGTGCTGTCAGTGCACTGACAGCATCTGCCTGCAGAGCAGAAGAATGCTGCGTCATATCTGTCTTCGCCTGCTCCCCGACATCCAGTGCCGTCTCGATCGACTGCTGCATATCAATCTTATCCTTCAGTTCCAAAATAAGTTTTTTGGCTGTTTTCGCTCCAATTCCCGGTGCAGTTGCAATCGTCTTGGCATCTTCAGAAAGGATCGCAAACCGAATATCATCTCCGGAAAGTGTTCCCATCAACGCCAAGCCTCCCTTTGGTCCAATTCCGCTGACCGTGATCAATAGCTTAAACAGGTCTTTGTCAGCCTGTGTCGCAAACCCAAACAACTGCATTGCATCTTCACGCACCGAAAAGTACGTGTATATTTTCACTTGACTGCCTGCCACCGGCATTTTTGACAACAAGGAATCCGGCACCATTACCTCCAGTCCGATCCCCTGGTGATCTATGATCACACTGGTTGCTGTCGTTGCCACCAGCTCTCCTGCAACATAACTGATCATCTAAATCCTACATTCCTTTCTCTGCCTGTAGATCTATGCATGTTTTCACATATTACCACAGGCGTGGTATTAACATCGTCAATTATCTTTCTTATGTACTAGTCCGGTATCCGACTAAAAGTCCCATGAGACTTAGACAACCAACCTTCTTCCATATATTTCAAGATCACATACGGATGGATACCAAGTTCCTCTGAAATCTGCAGCGCATTGCTGTTTGGGAAGCGGTGCAGATATTCTACAATGTCATCCAACTGATCCTCATCCTTATCACGACAATCCTTGCAGCAGCAAGTACGGATCTTCGAACGAAACACCTGATGACAGTGCTTGCACACATTTGTATACATCGTACGTTCTCTCCTCTCCTCCAAAGTTTCTTCCACAAAGGCATATATCTCGGTACTTTTGCGCCCTTCACTGCACATACTGTAATCTATTACAGCAAAATGGAAAACAAATTCAACACCGGCTCGATAAATTTATATCTTCGCGGTCTGTTCTTCCATTCTTCATAGCTAACTTCATGACTTTCCTCAAAAGTAGCATAAAAATCCTCGCGGATATCTTCCTGTATCTGCTCTCCCGACATCCAAATGCCGTTTTCATAATGCAGATAATAACTGCGATAATCCATATTAATCGTTCCTACGATTGCCGCATCCTCCGTCAATATCTGCTTTGCATGCACAAATCCCGGCGTATATTCATAAATACGGATCCCCTCTTTGAGAAGACTGCCATAATTGTAATATGTCAATATTTTAACCAGTTTTTTATCCGGAATACTTGGCGTGATGATACGTACGTCAACGCCTCTCTGTGCTGCCTCGATCAATGACTGCTTCATGTAATCTTCGATAACAAGATATGGCGTCGTAATATACAAATATTCATCAGAATACATGATCATCTGATTATAGATGCTCTCAATCGGATTAAACGGATTGTTAGCCGGGCCATCTGAGATCACATGACAATACGTATCCCCCGTACTTTCCGGCATAACACGATATCGCAAATAACCAACATGTTCCGGATCGGTCGAACTCGCTTCCCACATTTGCAGGAAAACGATCGTCAGTCCCCAAACCGCTTCACCGCTCACGCGAACACCCGTATCTTTCCAAACGCCAAAGCGTTCTACCAAATTTGCATATTCATCTGCCAGATTAAATCCTCCGGTAAACGCCACTTTACCGTCTACCACAACAATCTTTTGGTGTGAACGGAAATTCATATACAACTCGCCCGTATACTTGTGGATCGGATTAAAGACACGCACGTCAATTCCTGCTTTTTGTAACATCGTCGAAAAATATTTACCCGTTCGGATCGCTGCACCAAAGTCATCATACAAAAACTTTACTTCAACGCCCTGTGCTACTTTCCGTTTTAATATTTCAAACGTTTTATCCCACAAAGCTCCTTCAGCAACGATAAAAAAGTCGATCAAAATATAGTCTTCTGCCTGTTCTAACGCCGCAAAAATATCTTCAAACGCATCTTCTCCCATCGGGTAATACTTCACATCGTTTGCCGCAGACAATGGGAATTCTGCCGTCTCCATGTACTTAACCATACGACCTGCCACAGGATTTTCCCGCAAAAACTTCTGATATGCCTGCTCATCGTGTATCAAGAACTGATTTCCATAAGAAATCTGTCGCAAGATATGCTGATCCAACTTCTTTTTGTTACGGCTGGATCTTCCCCACAGATAATACATTACAAATCCACTGATCGGCAGGATCAACGCTAATGCGATCCAAGCCTGCCGATACGCCGGGCTTTGACTGCTATTGATCAGCGTCAGCATGGCAATCACCGCAACAATCTCCAATATAAAGTAGAAATACACTGTTTGATTTTGTAGCAGTAATGGGAGCATTATTATCATTACAAACTGGATCAAAACGATAAATGCTGTCAATATGATGCGCAAAAATCCAGATAAATTATTTTGGATCCGTCCTTTTAGCCCTCGTAAATGCTTGTAATGTTCCTCTCCTCTGCGAAACATATCTGCATCACGTTCTCTCCGTTTACGCATCCATCTTTCATAACTGCTATCCGATGGAGTTTTCTTCATAAACACCCTCCATTCCAATTCGTTCCTGCCGAATTGCAAATATTACCATTCTCTGCCGCACTGCAAATATCACCATTCTTTGCCGCACCACAGAGACCATTATCATCATTACTCACTTCTGCATATTAGTATACTCGAATTGCTCAAAAAACTCAAATGGTCTATAATGTCCTCAAACGATGTTTCACAAACGGAGGAATCGAATGAAAACCACTACAGATACGATTACATTAGCACTTCCGGCTGTTGCATTTCCTATGGCTCCGGAACGTATTTTATTTTTTGATATTGAAACCACGGGGCTGTCGCCACGTGCATCTTCCCTATATTTGATCGGTACCATACACGCTTCCGGTGCAGACCAATATACGATCACACAATGGTTCGCCGACACATCTGCCAGTGAGCAGGAAATGCTAACATGCTTTCTGGAGCAATTAGAACATTATGATGGCCTGTGCCATTTCAATGGACGCACCTTTGATATCCCCTATATCTTGAATAAATGCGACAAATATCACATCACACCTTCTTCCCATTGTCAGGAAATCTTATCCGATACAACGCAGACAAGATCGTTTGATATGCTGCTGCAGTTACGACCGTTAAAGAAGCTGTTTGGTTTAGCACATGGTGCACAAAAAGACTGGGAACAGTTTATTGGCATTGACCGAGAAGATATTTATTCCGGCGGAGATCTCATCCAGATATACAGCAGCTACCGCCAAGATCTGCTGCTTCACCCGGAACAAGCGGCTGCCAAAGAACATCTGTTGCTCTTGCATAATCACGATGACCTGATCGGTATGCTCCACTTAGTAAAAGTTCTGACCTACCGGCTGCTCTTGACACGCAAAAAAGAATCGCCTGCCCGGATCGAACACGCCACACTATTAGAACGCCGCCCCGGCTGCAGCGCGGCTACGATCTCGTTTGAACTGTCGGCGGCCGTTCCCCGCAAAGTCCATGTCACAGCACCGATTCCTTGGCCAAAACTATTCCGGGACCAACCGCAAAAAGAGTTGGAACTTACCTTGGAGCACTCTCTGGGATTGTTGACGATACCTTGTGTTCATGAAGAATTGAAATATTTTATTCCGGATTACAAAAATTATTATTACCTGCCGGAAGAGGACACTGCCATCCACCGCAGTGTGGCAGAGTTTGTCGACAAAGCACATCGCAAGGCAGCAACTGCTGCAACCTGTTATGTCCGAAAGACCGGCGATTTTATTCCGTCTGTTTCCGGCAAAATAGACTGTGACGGATTATTGCTGTTTCAGCAAGAGCATCGTGACAAATTATGTTTTGCAGCACTTCCGGAACCTGCTTCAGAAGATGATGGTTCCTCATGGCTCCCTGCTTATGTTGCAGCACAGCTTGGCTGCTTTTTATAAATAGACCGCCGTACAGCTTGGCTGTTTTAACAAATATATCACTGTACAGCTTGATTACGTTAACAAATATATCATCCCACAGCTTGATTACTTTAATTTAAAGTGCCAAAAGGACTTTTGACACCTTAATCTCTAATAGCAAAAAAACCGATACGTTTCCGTATCGGTTTTTTATTTCATGTACTATATGGAATGTCCATTATTCAGCGTTTGCAAGAATCTCTTTCTTATTGTAAGATCCACAAGCCTTGCATACTCTGTGTGGCATCATTAAAGCACCACATTTGCTGCATTTTACCAAGTTTGGTGCAGACATTTTCCAATTAGCTCTTCTCTTATCTCTTCTAGACTTAGAAGATTTATTTTTAGGGCAAATAGACATTTCTTTCCACCTCCTATTTGTAATCCATTTCCTTTTGCAACACTTTCTCGATTATATCAACTCACGATTGCTTTGTCAACAATTTTTTTGTGAATCTTATTTGCAGACCAGACGAGCTGTCTCTCTGGCAATAGCAAGCTCCTCATTAGTTGGTACCACCCATACCTGAGCCGCACTGTCATCGGTAGAGATCTTACGCTCATCACCGCGTACTGCATTTGCCTCAACATCCAGCTTGATACCAATCGCAGCTAAACCTTCAACGATCTTGGCACGAAGCTCTAAGTTGTTCTCACCAACACCTGCTGTCAGGGCAATGGCATCTACTCCGCCAAGTGCCATATAATATGCACCGATATACTTGATCACACGATATACCATGACATCTAACGCATTGATCGCATCCTGATTGCCACCCTGTGCAGCTTCTACAAGATCACGATAATCATTGGATAAGCCGGACAATCCAAGAGCACCGGACTTCTTATTCAAGATTGTTGTCATTTCCTGTACCGTGATATTTTCTTTCTGACAGATAAACTCGATGATGGCAGGATCCATATCACCGGAACGCGTTCCCATCATCAGTCCCTCTAATGGTGTCATACCCATGCTGGTATCTACAGACTTACCATCTTTGATCGCGGAAATGCTTGCACCACTTCCGATATGGCAAATGATCATACGGGAATTGTTAATATCCAGTCCTGCAAGTTCTGCCAGTCTCTTGGATACGAAGCTATGACTGGTTCCATGAAAACCATAGCGACGAACACCGTATTTCTCATAATATTCCTTTGGAAGAGCGTACAAATATGCCTTGGATGGCATTGTCTGATGAAATGCTGTATCAAATACCACAACATTCGGCACGCCCGGCATAACTTCCTGACATGCACGAACACCCAGCAGATTGGCCGGGTTATGTAATGGAGCCAGATCATTACACGTTTCAATCTGTTTGATAATCTCTTCATTTATAATAACGGAAGAAGAAAATTTCTCCCCACCATGTACCATTCGATGGCCAATTGCGCCGATCTCATCTAAGGAGGTCAACACTCCAATTTCCTTATCCAACAAAGTATCCAATACTTTCTTGATCGCAACTTCATGATCCGGCAGATCAATCTCCTGCTTGATCTTATCTCCGTTTACTTTGTAGATCAAAGCTCCGTCAAGTCCAATTCTCTCGCAAAGTCCTGAAGCAGCTACTTCTTCTGTCTCGGAATCGATCAACTGAAACTTAAGAGAGGAACTTCCGCAATTAACTACTAAAATTTTCATCTTAAACCTCATTTCTGTGCACACGTTTTTCGTATAAGATTTGGTCGGGTGCACTCTGGCTCAAATCTTGTAAATGGAATGTGAATCCATACAAAAGTATACTTGATTCATTTTTCTTTGTCTAGTATTATTGAGAAAAACGTGTGTTTTAATATCACAACATCAGAAAGGCAGACACGATATGAAAGCAGTTGGAATCATTGCAGAATATAATCCATTTCATAATGGTCATAAATACCAGATCGAGCAGGCACGCCGCATGACAGACGCCGATTATGTTATCGTTGTAATGAGCGGTTCTTTTGTGCAGCGTGGCACCCCTGCCTGGACGGATAAATATTTGCGGACACAGATCGCACTGGAATGTGGCGCCGATATGGTATTTGAACTGCCGACCGCCTATGCCACTGCCAGTGCGAAGGATTTTGCATTTGGCGGAGTCAGCCTTTTGCAGGGATTAGGCTTTGTCGATACCCTTTGCTTTGGATCAGAATGCGGTGATATTCATGCGCTATGGAACGACGCTCAGTTTCTCGCTGATCCCGGAGAAGCCTTTGAGACTACGATCCGTGAACTGGTCGGCAAGGGGTTATCCTATCCGGCTGCCAGAGCACAGGCATATGCGATGCATGCTCCAACAGACGATATAGCACATCCACAACACATAGACATGGATAGCACGCCAGACAACAGCAGTACGGCGTCCTATTTGCTGCAATCTCCAAATAATATTTTAGGTATTGAATATTTGCTGGCACTGAAACAGTTACACAGCAAGATCATACCGGTGACGATCGCTCGAAAGGATCACGGCTATCATGAAACAACCGCCAAGGATAAATATCTTTCAGCAACCGGTATTCGTGACTATTTTCTGACTCAGGGCAAGATTCCTGTCGACTATCTTCCCGCAGAAGCAGTCAATGTATTGCAAGCGGCAAGAAACCATTATCCGGTTACATTAGATGACTTTTCGGAAATGTTGTACTATAGACTGTCCACTTGTTCCCCGGAAAACATGACTCGCTGCGCAGATGTTTCGGACGCTCTTGCTGCCCGCATCCACAATCTTCTGCCAAAGTACAAAACAGCTTCTGATTTTATCGAGCTGCTCAAGACGAAGCAGTATACTCATAGCCGCATCAGCCGCGCTTTACTCCATCTGCTGCTTCATACTACCGGCGAACAGACCAAACTCCCGGTCAGTTATGGCAATCTGCTTGGTTTTCGCGGCTCTGCCAGCGGACTACTGCGTCAGGTCAATGATTTTCCGATCATTACAAAAAAAGCCGATGCACTCTGTCAGTTTCATAAACTGACAGAGGCATCGGCAAAGCATGCTATTTCTCTTTGGAACACAGACTTACTGGCTGACAACTTATACCGTCAATGCCTGCTGCACAAAACAGGCTGTGCACTGCCGGACTGCTATCATGCCCCACTGATCATTCCGCGGTATCCTCTTTGCTGATCGTGAGACTTGCTGTACGATCATCGGAATTGCAATAGTTTTGAATATAGTATGCGCGTCCGGCTGTAAGCGCTACATTCATGGTTATATTTTTCTCATATACCCAACTGTTCGTAGTGCTGTTATAGATCTGATTGGATTTACTAAATGCTGTAGTGATCAAGTCATCCATTGTATATACATTGATCGAAGTGTATTCCTGATCTGACGAATCCATCGTAATCGTATAGGTTCCAGTCTCCGCCGGAATAAATTTCATGTAATCATTGGCCGGAACTGAAGCAGTATTGTCAAGCGAGAGTGAACCATAAACTTTTGAGGATTCACCTTTGGTAAGTTTGACAGTACGATTTCCTCCTACACCAAATGTAGCCGTATATTCTACAAATTTCTTCGTTGCGTTTATCGAATAAGTTCCTTTTTTCAAAAATAATGTTTTTCCATATCCTAGATAATCTCTGTCACTGTCATACCACGAACAAGTCAGATCATCTGAGCCGCAGGATAATAATACTTTATACAACGCAAGTTTGAAATTGACGGTTGCACCATTCTTGCCAACATTCTTACTGCTTACGGTCTGCCGAACATCATTTTTAGATGCATAAAATTTATAGAGAACCGATGGATATACGATCATATTATAGTCGCCTGACTTCATCTTGGCATTACCATAACTATCAGTATCTCCATTCGAATAACTATATCCATAGCAGGCGTTTCGATAATACTTGTTATTATCATTCTTAAAAGAAGCCACCACACTCACATTATCAATTCCGGTTCCAAGTACACGCCCGGATACTTTCACACCATTCACTGCATTGACTGCCAATGTTCCCTTATTGATATGTCCCTTGGTGTCTTTTACCTGATAAGCTACACTATAATTGCGAGCCGGCAGGTATAACTTCTTATCTCCTTTGTCATCATAACGATAACTGTCAAACACAATGTCACCGCTATTAAAACTAATATATTTGTTGGTATTAGATGGTAATGTATACGTATAAGCACCGGAGCCACCTACGGTATATACCTCAAAATATTCAGAAGAGTTGTCATTGGCCAAGATCACCCTTCCACCAGCTTCAATATAGCTGTACATTACGCTGGAACTACCAATATAACAACTATATTTCTGCACCAGTTTTTTACCTTTTTCATCTTTTGCCGTAAGTGTCATAATACTTGCCTTGGCAGTCTTTAAGGTTCCCTCCAATTTGAAATAATCGCCTTGCGCCTTGGCAGTCAAACCATTTGGTACACCGGTGATCTTCATGCTATTTAAATAACCGGTGTGACTCTGTGAAAATCCCACGGAACGTTCTATCGTGTCTCCAACAACCCCCGTAAAGTATCTGGCTTCTGCATTTTTTGTATAACAATATTGTGTTTGTCCTGATTTATTACCCGGTAATGCAGATACTGTTACCTGTACATAATCACCATCCTCAATATAATTTATATCGTATGGGATGTTATCATCGGTAGCCAAGCTTACCTCATACACCTTAGAGCTCAACTTTGTTACACTTGCAACGCGCAGGGCGTATGCAAACTGTCCTGATCCGTCTGCTTTCTTGCGAACCACAAAGTTAGATGCCTTTAAGGCTTTCGCCGCCGTCAAATTTACGCGCACTGTCTTGCCATCTAATACAGCAACAGAAGCAACGCCAGCTTTCTTAGCTGTCTTTTTGGTGACTTTTACGGTCCAAACCTTCTTTTTCTTACCATATTTTGCAGTGATCTTGGTCGTACCTGCCTTTTTGGCTTTTACGACTCCTTTCTTGGATACGGCTGCAACTTTTTTCTTGCTGCTCTTCCATTTGATCTTGGTCTTTTTAGAAACACCCTTGACTTTTAATTTTTTCTTACTGCCAACTTTCAACGAAATCGTATTCTTAGATTTCTTACTCGATTTCTTGCTTGATTTCTTACCAGCTTTTTTAGCTGCTGTCTTCTTGGCTGCACTTACTGTTTGCGTGGTCATTGGCACGGAAGTGGCCGCCAACGCAATCGCAATGCCAACTGCCATTACTTGTTTTGCAATCTTTTTCATTTTGATCCTCCATAAATAATATTTGTTATCTCTGCAAATAATACTACGAAAAAATTTCCGCAATTTGCACTAACACTATCATTATACTCTCTCAATTTCTTTAGCGCAATGTCTTTTATTATCAAAAAAGGCGCCTTCCGAAGAAGACGCCCTCTTTATTTTATTTGGATGATTACAAATTATTTGTATAATTCAACCAACTTCTGTAAGTGCTCATAACGAGCCTTTGCAGCTTCCTCAGATTCCTTGAAGAGTCTGTCAGCACGCTCTGGGAATGGTTTGATCAGACGAGTATAACGAGCCTCGTTATTCAGGAATGCCTGATAATCGTCAAAGTTTACACCCTTCTCAGATGTGAATGTGAACGGATTCTTGCCCTCAGCCTTATTGGAAGGATTGAAGGAGAAGAGATTCCAGTAACCAGCTTTCACTGCTTTCTTCATCTCATCCTGGCAGTGGTTCATACCACCCTTAGCGATTCCGTGAAGCTCACATGGTGCATAACCGATGATCAATGATGGTCCCGGATATGCCTCTGCCTCTGCAATTGCCTTAACAGCCTGTGCAGGGTTAGCACCAAGTGCGATCTGAGCAACATATACATAACCATAGCTCATTGCGATCTCAGCAAGTGACTTCTTACCGATCTCTTTACCGGCTGCTGCGAACTGGCAAACCTCACCGATGTTAGAAGCCTTAGAAGCCTGTCCACCTGTATTAGAATACATCTCTGTATCGAATACCATAACATTTACGTTTTCACCGGATGCTAATACATGGTCTAATCCACCGAAACCGATATCATATGCCCATCCATCACCACCGAAGATCCATACGGACTTCTTACCGAGGTAATCTTTCTTAGCAAGTGCAGCCTTAGCGTTCTCGCATCCGGCAGCTGCTGCTTTCTCTAACTCAGCAACCAAAGCATCTGTAGCTGCTACGTTAGCCTTTGTATCTTCTTTAGTCTCCATGAATGCATCGAATGCAGCTTTCAACTCTGCAGGTGCCTTATCAGACTCTGCACAAGCCTTTACATTCTCGATAGCCTGATCACGTAAGTACTTCTGACCTACATACATACCAAGACCATGCTCTGCGTTGTCCTCGAACAAGGAGTTAGACCAAGCCGGACCCTTCTTAGTATCCTTATTTACAGTATAAGGAGAAGTTGCTGCCGGGTTACCCCAGATAGAAGAACATCCTGTTGCATTGGAGATGTACATCTGCTCACCGAAGAGCTGTGTGATCAATCTAGCATATGAAGTCTCTGCACAACCTGCACAGCTTCCTGAGAACTCAAGGAGTGGCTGGTTGAACTGGCTACCCTTAGGTGTTGTATCAGCGAATCCGCTGTCTTTCTTACCAACATTAGCTACTAAGTAGTCGAATACCGGCTGCTCATCTGCCTGAGACTCCTGAGGTACCATCTTGATAGCACCATCAGCTGCCTTAGGACATACTGTGATACACTCACCACATCCCATACAATCCAGAGGAGATACGCTCATTGTAAACTTGTACTCTCCAGCCTTTGGCTTAGTATCGGAAAGTTTAATATTAGAAGGTGCTGCTTTCACCTCATCCTCGCTCAGCAAGAATGGACGGATCGTTGCATGAGAACATACAAATGCACAGTTGTTACACTGAATACATGTATCCGGATCCCATACCGGAACAGTTACTGCAGTACCACGTTTCTCATAAGCGGAAGCTCCTGTTACGAACTGACCATCTGCAATATCAGCAAATGCGGATACCGGAAGGCTGTCACCATCCATCTTGGAGATCGGCTCAAGAAGCTTGTTGACCATATCAACAACCTCTTTACGTCCTGTCTTCTCCTTAGCTGGAGCATCTGGTGCAGGATTTTTCCAAGAATCCGGAACTTCTACTTTGTGTACAGCGTCAACACCGGCATCAATTGCCTTGTAGTTCATCTCTACGACAGCGTCACCCTTCTTAGAATAAGACTTCTTAGCTGCCTGCTTCATGAACTCAACAGCTTCATCGATCGGCATAACGTCTGCTAATTTAAAGAATGCGGACTGTAAGATCGTGTTAGTACGTTTACCCATACCGATCTCGATTGCCTTATCGATCGCGTTGATCGTGTAAAGCTGAATGTTGTTATCAGCGATATATTTCTTAGCCTCTGCGTTCAAATGATGATCTAACTCTTCATCACTCCACTGGCAGTTGATCATGAATACTCCGCCCGGCTTAACATCCTGTACCATCTTCATACCCTGTGTTACATATGCAGGATTGTGGCATGCTACGAAGTCAGCCTGATTAATATAGTATGGGCTCTTGATCGGGTTATCACCAAAACGTAAGTGAGAAATGGTAACACCACCGGTCTTCTTAGAGTCATACTGGAAGTATGCCTGAATATACTTATCTGTATGGTCAC
>ERZ838516.3308-NODE-3308-length-14796-cov-3.060986_pt1 | contig 14796 bp, 10 predicted proteins | sample MGYA00519910_ERZ838516 | MGnify/ENA primary metagenome ERZ838516 (study PRJEB31850, sample SAMEA3708837) | human gut metagenome | biome: human gut; feature: human-associated habitat; material: faeces | place: China | collected 2014 ... | reverse complement strand
CTTCGATGCGGATGACGTTGGTGCCGGCACCGCGGATGTTGGCGCCCATACTGTTGAGGTACGTTGCCAAATCGACGATTTCCGGTTCTTCTGCGGCATTTTCCAGGACCGTCTTACCGTCGGCCATGGATGCAGCCATGAGGATATTTTCCGTAGCGCCGACGCTGGGGAAATCGAGATAGATCTGAGCCCCTTTGAGGCCATTCGGTGCCGTCGCTTCGATGTCTCCGTTTTCCAGGTTGATGACGGCTCCCATGGCTTCAAAAGCCTTGAGGTGCAGGTCGATAGGACGGGCACCGATGGAGCAGCCGCCGGGCAGGGAAATCTGGGCCCTCCCCTTGCGGGCCAGTAAAGGTCCCATAACCAAAAAAGATGCACGCATACGGCGCACTAAATCATACGGAGCCGTTGTCGATGTCAGCTCATGGGCATCGATGACCAGTGTATCTCTTTCAGGATGTTCTATATGAACGCCGAGGGACGCGATGACGTCACAGACGGTATGTACGTCGGCTAATTTCGGGATTTCTGTCAAAGTACTCTGCGTCGTTCCCAGCATAGATGCGACAATGATAGGCAGCACGGCATTTTTAGCCCCGCTGACGCGAACCGTACCCTGTAAGGGCTTTCCACCATGAATAACAAGTTTCTCCAATTCTGGTGCCTCCTAATACTATTCGAGTAGTTTATTCTAAATGGCCAAAAGGCAATGGCGCCTAAGGTGCCATTATGAGCATATAATTACTATCAAGTCATTGTACCATAAAAGGGAAGAAAAAAAAAGGGCTTGTCGCCGTGCGATAAGCCCTTTTTACGTTCTCCCAATCCGGAAAATCACTCATATTCCGGAGCGGGCTTGCCACGGGCAAGACCCTACAGACGAAATCACTCGGAAATTTTTCTTCAACCTACAAGCGGGACGCTAACTGCTGACCGCTAGCTGCTGACCGCTAGCTGCTGACGGCTGACAGCAACCTGCGGCCTGCGAACTACGGCTTTTACAAATGAATACTCCATTTGGCCTTCTTGTCGAAGCGGTGGAACGTGTCGATGAAGCGGATCGTGCCGCTCTTGTAGCGCATGACGACGGACATGGTGCGGGCGCCGCCGCCAAAGTACTGGACGCCTCGCATCATGGGCGTATCGGTAATGGCCGTCGCCGAGAAGATGCAGTCGTCGCCTTTGACCAAGTCGTCAATCGTCATGACCTTATTAAGGTCCATGATGCCCATTTCGTAGCACCGCTTCCGTTCTTCTTCCGTATACGGAATCAAGCGGGCCTGCATATCGCCGCCGAGGCATTTGAGAGCCGCCGCAGCCAGCACGCCTTCCGGCGCGCCGCCAATCCCCATGAGAACGTGAACACCTGAACCTTCAATACCTACGTCGACAGCTGGCGATACGTCGCCGTCCGTGATGAGCTTGATACGCGCGCCGGCGTCGCGGCAGTCGTTGATGATTTCCTGATGGCGTTCACGGTCAAGGATGACGACAGTCAGATCGTCAATGCTCCGTTCCAGCCCTTCGGCAATGCGGCGCAGGTTTTCCTGCACGGGCTTGTTCAAATCGATGCGCCCCTTGGCGCGCGGCCCGACGCAGAGCTTTTCCATATACATATCCGGCGCGTGGAGCAGATTGCCCTTGCCGGCTATGGCGATAACGGCGATAGACCCGTCCTGCCCCTTCGCCGTTAAATTCGTCCCTTCCAGAGGGTCAACGGCAATATCCACCGGCGTGCCGCCGGCGCCGACTTTTTCGCCGATATACAGCATCGGCGCTTCGTCCATTTCGCCTTCGCCGATGACGACGGTCCCGTCGATAGGCACGCTCGATAAAATCGAATGCATGCCGTCGACAGCCAGCTGGTCTGCTCCCATCTTGTTGCCTTTCCCCATGAGTCGGCCCGCTTTAACGGCCGCCGCTTCCGTAACGCGAACGAATTCCAGTGTGAGCACTCTGTCCATATTCCTGCCTCCTGTTGCTGTACAATTAAGCCGGAGCCTGTACCTGTCCGCAAATCCGCCGGCTCGCCGGACCTGCGGCAGCATATCCCGCATCGTGCGATGCCTTTCCTGCTGTACTACTTCTACGCTATCCGGATAAAGTCCTGCCCCAGGAGTTTGTATAAATATAGTACACTTTATTTAAGAGAAAGCACAAAAAAACGCCTGCCGAAGCAAGCGCCGCTCATGCCAAAAATGCAAATATACGTTCTGTATACAGTTGACATCCCCCGCCCTGTCCAGTACACTATACCGAGAGGTGTTGCGTACACCAAACGGCAGGCGGTAATTGCGCCCCAGAATCGGGGTGATGCGTATGGATTCTATCAATGCTATTTAGTGTTACTGATAGTATTGTTCTATCTCATTTCGCATAAACAAAAGTAGCCGCCCTGCTCCCCAGCAACTGCGACTACTCTTGTTCGTAAATAAATGGGGCTAGCCGTTTGTCGGCGCAGCACCTTATTTTCATCTTTATTGTACGAAATGACGGGACGGCCGTCAAGTATCTTTTCTGTATAACGAACGAGAGCCGGACATCACAGAGATGTCCGGCTCTCGTCATATATTACGTCTGATTCCTATGTCTTCTATGCAAGGAAAACCATTGCTTGCGGCAGTCGGCGCTGCAGAAGGCCGTCCGCTTGTCCTTGGCGTCCCGTATGTCGACGAGGACGCCGCAGTTCCGGCAGTGGAAGGTATTCTGTACGGTCTGGGATTTCACGTTTTTAGAATGCTTCCAGTACAGCCGCTCGCAGTGGGGCGAGCAGAATTTTCTCCGCTTATCTGCCCTATGTTTCACCACGACCAGCTTGCCGCAGCGCAGGCAGCGGAAGGTACGAAGCGTCTTTCCTGCTGCCCGCTGGGACGGCGGCATTTCGTCCTCATGGCGATGCCGGTACGCATAGCGCCGGCAGACAGCACTGCAATACTTCTGCGAAATGCGGTCGGCTATAAAGGGTTTGCCGCAGACCGGGCATATTGCTTCCCGCTCCACTGCTCCTTATACCTTCCAGTTCATGCCGACGTTGAATTGATACGTGTCTTCGTTGTCATTGCCGAAGGTCTTTTCCACGTCGAGGAACATGTACGTCCCCTTGCTGAACTGATGGGAGAAGCCGAGGCCCACGTCGTACCAGGTGCCTTCGTTTTCGTAGGTCGTATCGAGGCGGCCCGTTTCGTCGAAGGCGCTGATATCCTGATCGCCTAAGAATTCATGGAGCACGTCGGCCTTGATGTAGAAGGTGCTCGTGTCGCTGACGTCCTTGCCGAGGCGGAAGCCGACGCGGCCGATAAGGCTGTCAATAGCGTCAAGCTGTACGCTCGTGCCCTGGCTCGTCGTGTAGTCAGCGTCGGTCACGTGAGCGTATTGGAGCTGCGCCTGCGGTTCAATGTACCAATCGCCGCCTAAGGATTTCTTGCGTCCGTATTCAGCGCTGGCCGAGTAGACGAAGTTGCTGTAGTCGCCGGTAATCTTTTCACCCAATTCGCTGTAGATGTCGAAATCATTGGACAGGCGGCCGAACTTCAATACGTAGTCCGTGTAGTGGCCCTTGTTGCCCAGCCACGTATCGTAGAACCATACGCCGCCGCGGCGAACGTCGCCTTCGCCGGCAACGTTATGGTAATCGGCCGTACCGCGCATGTAGTCGAATACGACGCCCTGACGGTGTTCACCGTCTTCCCGGTCGCCGACCTTGCGGTCATAGCCTAATTCGAACATGGTGTTCTTGCTGCGGAAGGCGTCGGACTTGCCGATGCGGTCGTGGCGCATACGGACCCAGAGGCCTTCGTCGCCGTCGATGTACCGCGCTTCGCCCATACGCTTGTTCAGACGATCCATGTATACGGCGTTGGAGTAGTTAACCTTGGACATGGCAATGATAGTTTTGCCAGCGTTAGACGTCGATTCGTCTTTTCTGCCGATAAGCTTGAAGTTCGTCGTTTCATCAACAGAGCCGTCAACCGCAGCGGTATCATCGGCAGCCGCCGTATCGTCCAGCAGCATGACGCCGTCGTTCGCTGCGGCAGGCATAGCCATGGCGGCCATGCGCATCCGTTTACGGGAAGCCTGCGTTTCCGCAGTACCCGGTTCCTGCGTCGATTCAAAGAACCCGTCTACCAAGTCCGAACCCGGTTTGTCTTCACTGACCGATTCGCCGCCGTTGTACGCATGATTTTCATCATTATTGGCATAGGCGTCCGTACCGACTTCATATTCGACGTTGAAGACGCCCTGACCAACCGTCACGGCCCGGAAGGATACGTTCGAACCTTCGCCGACCGTGGCAAAGCGTAAGCCATCAAAACCTTCGGCATACATGTCGTCCAGAGTTACGGCGTCGACGACATTGATGATATAATCGCCGTTGGCGCTCTTCATGTACAGCATATCGCTGACGTCGCGGTCGGCGTCAAGGCTCATATTGAAGACGGCATCGCCAGTCATTTCATAGACAGTCAGCGCATGGGCATTGGTATTTCTGTCCGTATTGGCTTCTACCAAGTCGATCGTCGCCATGTGGTTCATCGCTTCTACAGGATTTTCAGCCGCCAGTACGTCGTCTGCAAGAGCCGCGCTTTCCGTATTGATGCGCGTAACCCAGCTCTGGCCTGTGACGTTCCAGCGCGAGCCTTCGCCCATGGAGAGGTTTACTTCGCCGCCTTTGAAAATCGTACTGCTGAAGGCCGGGTTGAAGAATTCGTGCGTTGCATGGCCCTGGTCAATGTTGTCTTCACCTGTCGTATTCAGACCGGCGTCTCCGTAATCATCGGCACGGCCTTCCAAATATCCGCCCTTGCCAAGGTCGATGTTCAGCACGCCGTTGTTACCGGCAAGGATATTGCCCGTCACGGAGATTCCAGCATCAGATCCTTCCTTCGCATCAATATTTACCGTACCCGCATAAGCGGCAAGGATATCCCCGGTGATAGAGCTGCCCGCGCCATAGGTCAAATTGACATGAGCACGATCTGTATCGGCTACATCCGCATTAACCATTGCATCCGTCAGATTGACCGCGGTGCCCGCTGCAATGGCAATGTCCGCACTGTTCGGGCTGATGGAATAACTGTCCGTGCTGATGTACGTGCTTCCCGTAATATCAATGTTCGCGCCGTCATAGGCCCAGACCACACGTTCCAGCTGGTCTTCGTTTGTCGGGTCCGCTTTGGTCTGGAAAATATTCCAGTCCCCGTCAGCCTTGATGTACGCCTTTCCTTCCGCATAAAGAGCGGAAATGACAGATTTTCCAGCGAAAGAAGTCTCCTCATTGGGATCTTTATCATCCTGCAATCCGCCAGCATTCGTGACCGTTGCAGCAGAATAGACCGCATTGACTGTGCCGTCCAGAGTAACCTCTGTACCTGCATTTCTCGTATCGATCGCTCCGAGATGGGCGTTCCACCCATTCTCCGCCGAGAAAGTCAGCTGCGCACCGGAAAGGGCCTTGACGGCAATGCCGGAACCGAACCCCTGCTCGTCAATAGTACCAGCCTGAACAATATTATCTCCGTTACTAGCTGTCAAGTTGACTTCGGAAGAATGATTTATGTCTTCACCCTGTTTACTTGCAAAGATACCGATGCCATTTTCTTTAGTCGCAGCAACAATATTGCTCTCTGCCTTTAACTCAAGGACATTACTGTCATAATTATTAAAATACCCCATGGTATAGATACCATATTGTCCTGCGGTTATCTTATTCATACCTTTATCAGCTTCTAGGCTTACGTGACTATCATAGGTAAGCAAGCCATGACTGTTTGAAGATATAGTATTTCCGTTTGCAGCAGTAAGAGCTATCTGGCTGTTATTAGCTGAATAGATTCCATATTTTCCTTGGCTAATCTGGTTAGTTCCACCCTCTGCCATCAACGTTACAGCACTGTTGCCTGTCGAATAAATTCCGTATGTACTTGAAGTAACTGATGTAGACCCTTTTGCTTTAATATCTATATCACTATTCCCAGAATATATACCATAAGAATAGCTCTGATGACCACTTGCTTCTATAGAAACATTATTGCCGAAAATATTGACATCGTTGGAAGCGCCATCCCCTGAAGCATACCCATAAACAGCATATGCAGCATTGCTTTCGCTCTTTGCCTTGATCGTAATATCCTGACCAGACAAAGTCGTCTCAGCCGCCGGACCATAAGAATTAGCAAAAATGCCGGCTACATAGGAAGTATTTGCATATACATCACTGTCATTATATGCACTCAGGAAAATATCCCCCTTAGCAGTCATCTTGACATAACTAGCCGTATCACTAGCCGTACTAGTAATCGCATCTGTCGCTTCAGCACCATCAGCAATTACTGATATCCCACCATTTTCCGCCGTGATATCGTTAGTACCATTCTGCGCGTAAACAGCATGTGAGATCTTGCCGCTAGAATACACGTTAATACCATTTCCCTCTTTATTTTGGCCCTTTGCCGTGACTGATATCGATGATGTTTTCCCATTAGCAGCAATCCCATAATTAGTAGATGCGGTGTCTGTTGTCTGTACGTCCACGAATCCTTCCGCAATCGCCTCTAACTTGCCACCTTCTTCACTTTTAAGCCCTGCCGTATTATTTCCGCCAATCATCTGCTCTACAACATGTGATTTTGTAGACACGATAATATCTGCGCCAGAATTGAGCTCAATACTACCGTCACCTTTCGCATAAGCGCCATAAACATTCCCACTAGTTGCATTAGGCGCTCCGGTAATCATATCAATCTGAATATTTCCTACCGCAGATACATTGACATTACCGCTCGGGATATTTTCGTTGCCCGCAACAATCCCATATGCATGAGTCCCGGGCGTATCCCCTTGTATCACAAAATCACCATCTGCACTGGAAATATTGACAGTCGCATTTTCATTCGCACTAATTCCATAAATGGTAGAGCCAATATCATCGTTTACATAAATTTCATTAGATGCACCTGTCACCGAAACAACTGAATTCTCATGATTTGCTTTAATACCAGAAAGACCAGCATTAATTGTATTCTTACCATTTGTCTTCTCGATCGTTACGCTGCCACCATTAGAAGCAGTAATGCCATTTCCTTCACTTTCAATGCTATAATCGCCAGTTGCTGTAATAATCGGTTCCAACGCTACTCCGTCTGCCACGATCGCTTCCGCTGCCATGCCCGTCGTCCAAACGGCCATGCTCATAGCCATACCGAGCAACACGGCTTTTCGTAATTGTTTGCCTTTCATGCTATTTTCCTCCTTAGCTAAATGCTATTACATACCAAAAAAACTACTTACATACGCAGCTGTCCTCCGTATGACAAGGGGTATGCTTCGGGAAAATGGCACGACAAAACGGCAGAACTTGCGCTCTGCCTGTATGGATATGCTATATGCAGCAGGGCAGAAAATCCCTGCGTTTTCAGGCTATATCTATAATATGAACCGTACCCCCCCCCCCGTATATGATTTCACATAATTATACCAATTGGTATGATGTGCAGCTGTTTGGCATTCCTGCCTACGGAACCGGACAGGTCTCATATTCGTTCACCCCCATTCTGTTGCTTTTTATTCTTGTATATCATGATTTTACTACGACTTTAGGGGTGTACGCAATATTTTTTCGAAACATTTTACTCATACCCATGTGGTTATCCTATTCTATCTGCACGCTTTCCCTTTTCCCGCATCCTATGGTACCATAGACATACTACATGGAGAGTACAAAGGGGGAATCTGCATTGACGGATATCGTACGTACTGTTTCGTTAGGCTTAATTATCTTAGCCGGCGGCCGCAGCTCCCGCATGGGACGCGACAAGGCTGCCTTGCCGTGGCGCGGCGCAACGCTGCTGACCGATTTGCTGCTGCGCAGCCAAGCTGTCACCTTTGATGAAATCGTCGTCTCGGCCAACAGGCCTCCCGACCTTTCAGCCCTTCCGTCGGAGTTGGCCGCCCGCATCTGCGTCGTCGCCGACGACTGCCAAGATTGCGGCCCCCTCGGCGGCATGGAAGCGGCCTTCCGCGCCTGTTCCTGCTCGTACTGCCTCGTCTTGTCCGTCGACCTTCCCTTTTACGATTTCTCTCCCGTGAAGCAGATCCTGCCGGAACTGGCCCAAATGCCGCCTGTCGATTTGTTTTTGCCCATATCCGAAAACCGGCCGCAGCCCCTGGCCGCCGTGTACAGACGAGGGCCGGCTCTCGAAGCCGTGCAGGCAGCCCTGAACGCTGGAAAACGCCGCGTCTTATCCATTGCCGACGCGCTGACTGTCCGCATCCTCGACGACGCAGGCGCACCGATTCTATATGAAAACGTTAACACGCCGTCGGCTTACAAGGCCGCTTTGGCCATCGACGCTAACCGCCGCCGCGCCATCCCTGTCATTTCTATCTCTGCCGCCCGCTCGGGAGAGGGCAAGACGAGCCTCGCCGTACAGGTCATCGCCGAGCTGACGCGCCGCGGCTATGCCGTCGCCTACGTCAAGAGTACCCATCATCGCCGATGCCGTGAAAAAAAAGGCTCCGACACGGACAGAGCCCTGCAAGCCGGCGCAGTCCAAGCCCTGCTCTGCGGACCTGACGACGTCGCCGCCGGCGAAGGCAAGGAAGATGCCCTCCTACGGCTGGCCCAGCAGACGGCCGCCGACGTAGCCATCGTCGAAAGCCGCAGCCACGGCCCCTTTCCCGTCATCTACATCGACGGCCCCGAACCGCCGCCTATGCGTCCCGACAACATCACAGCTGTAATCGGCCGCGGCAGCGATCCTTCCTTCCGCTATATCGCGCCGGAACACATCGACAGCCTTTGCAGCTATATCTTATACCTGACCACATCCTGACAGTGCTGCGACAAAGTATTTGCATATTCTCGCTGAGAATACTAAAATAGATATATTAAGCATTACTATGTAAGAAAGGAACTGCCTATGTCAGCCTATAAAACGATTACTACGGTCTGCCCGTACTGCGGCGCAGGCTGCGTCATCGACTGCACTGTCGATACGGAACATAACTGCGTCGTCGAAGCCAAGGGCTCTCCCGACGGCGTCAACAACGAAGGCCGCTTGTGCCTGAAGGGGCTCTACGGCTGGGATTATCTCAACGACCCGCAGATCTTGACCCGCCGCCTGCGCCAGCCTATGATCCGCAAGTTTGGAAAGGATTCCCCCCTCGTCGAAGTGTCCTGGGACGAAGCCATCCAATTTGCCGCCGAACGGCTCAAAGCCATCATCAAGTCCTACGGCCCCGATACGGTCATGGGCGCCGGCTCGGCCCGCGGCCCGGGAAACGAAGCGGCCTATATCATGCAGAAATTCATGCGCGCAGTCGTCGGCACAAACAACGTCGACCACTGCGCCCGCGTTTGACACGCTCCGTCTGTTGCCGGGCTCGGTGAGTCCGTAGGAGAAGGGGCGATGTCTATCAACATCCCCGAAATCGAAGATGCAGAAGTCATCTTCAACATCGGCTACAACGGGCCGGCGTCTCATCCCATCGTCGCCCGCCGCATTGTACGGGCCAAGAAGAAGGGCTGCAAGATCATCTGCGTAGACCCCCGCAAGACGGAAACGGCCCGCATCGCCGATATTTACCTGCCCATCAAGGGCGGCACCAACATGCTGTTTCTCAACGCCATGGCTCACGTCATCGTCACGTCGGACCTGGTAGACCACGATTTCATCAAGGCCCACACGACGGGCTTCGAGGAATATGCGGCGGAAATTTCACAGAAAAAATACGCCCCTGAAGCGGTTTCCCTCGCCACAGGCCTGGCTGCCGGCGACATCCGCGCCGCTGCCCGCCTATTTGCTTCGTCGAAGCATACTATCACCCTGTGGGGCATGGGCGTAACGCAGTTTTCCCAAGGCGTAGAATGCGTCATCGCCTGCTCGAACTTAAACCTCATGACGGGAAATTACGGCCGCCATGCCTCCGGCGTCGGCCCTGTCCGCGGTCAGAACAACGTCCAAGGCACGTGCGACATGGGCCTGCTGCCCAACAATTATCCCGGCTATCAGCCTGTCGCCGATCCGCAGGTGCGGCAGAAATTTGAAAAGGCCTGGGGCCGTCCTCTGCCGTCTAAGCCCGGCATGATGCTGACCCAGGTTCCTCACGCCGTACTGGAAGAAAAGGACCCGGCCAAAAAAATCCACGCCTACTACATCATCGGCGAAGACCCGGCCCAATCAGACCCGAATTTGGCCGAGGTCCGGGAAACGTTATCCAACATCGATTTCGTCATCGTGCAGGATATTTTCTTCAACAAGACCTGCGAATACGCCGACGTCATCTTCCCGGCTACGGCCTGGGGCGAACACGATGCGGTGTACACGTCGTGCGACCGCCGCTTCCAGCGTGTCCGCAAGCTCGTCGAGCCTCAGGAGGGCTGCCTGACCGACTGGGATATCACGTGCCGCCTGGCGACGGCTATGGGCTATCCCATGCACTACGCCGACACGGAGCAGATATGGGATGAAATGCGCCGCTTATGTCCCAAATTTACCGGCGCGACCTATGAAAAAATCGCCGCCAACCACGGCGTCCAATGGCCCTGCACGGAAGACAGCCCGGATGATACGGGGACACAGTATCTCCACAAGGGCGCTCATTTTGCTACGGCCGACGGCAAAGGCCATTTCTACTACTATCCTTATACGCCGGTCCGCGAACGGGAAAACGCCGAATATCCCTTTTCGCTGGCTACGGTCCGCGAGGTAGGACATTATTCGGTCCGCACCATGACCGGCAACTGCCGCGTGTTGGCAGGCCTTGCCGACGAGCCGGGCTACATCGCCATGAACACCGAGGACTGCCGGAACCTGGACATTACGGAAGGGGAACTGGTCAACGTCGTCTCGCCGCGGGGCCATACGATTACCCGCTGCCTGCCGACGGACCGCGTATCTCCCGGCTCGACATACATGACCTACCAATGGTGGATCGGAGCCTGCAACGAGCTGACCACGTCGGTCCTCGATCCGAAAAGCCGCACGCCTGAATTCAAGTACTGCGCCTGCCGCGTCGAAAAAATCCAAAACCAGAAAGGCGCCGAATTGTTCATCAAGCGGCGGTACGAAGAAATCCGCGCCCGCATGGGCGTATCCGTAAAAGGAGAAAACCATGTATAAACACGTCAAAGTCGACCCGGAGCTGTGCATTGGCTGCAATACCTGCATGGCCGCCTGTGTCGTCAGCCATACGGGCAAGCGCATCTTTGCCATGGAGCCGGACAGTTACGATTTTACGCCGCGCATCCGCATCGTGCGCACCAGCGACGTCACCAAGCCCATCCACTGCATGCAGTGCGGCAATCCGCAATGCATGGCGGCCTGCCCCTTCAACTGCATCTTTTTCGGCGAGCGTACCGTCGTCATCGACGAAGACGCCTGCCGGGGCTGCGGCAAGTGCGCCCGGGCCTGCCCGTTCGGGGCCATTACGATGACCCGCATCGTCCACGGCAACACCCAGGGCCGATCCTTCCGCCTGGTGGCCTTAAAATGTGACCTTTGCGCCAATACGATCAAAGGGACGCCGGCCTGTATCGACGCCTGCCCGACGGAAGCTCTCTCCCTGTTTGAGCCGCCGCCTCCCCGCAAAAAGAAAAAGAACACCTGATATATGTGACAGGAGAGTATCGTCATGAACGCCCTCACGCTGGCCGAAGCCGCCGCCCTCTGGCGCGGTGCATTGGCTCATACGACGCATACAATCGAATACGTCCCGCCCGATACGGCCTGGGGCCGCATTACCACTGCCGACATCTGTGCGGCTCACCCCTATCCGCCCTATCGGAAATCGCCCTTCGACGGGTACGCCCTCTGCCTGAACGGAAAGGAGCGTTCCTACGAGGTCGTCGCCACCATCGGCGCCGGCGAGGGCTATGACGAGCCCATCCGTTCCGGACAAGCCGTGCGCCTCATGACGGGCTGCGCCGTGCCGCGCGGCTGTCAGGCCGTCGTCATGCAGGAGTCCGTCCTCCGTCGGGGAAATACGATCGAATTGACGACCCTTCCCCGGCCCGGCGACAATATCATTCCCATCGGCGAAGAATGTCAATCCGCCGAAGTGCTCCTGCCCCAGGGAACGTACCTGACAGGCGGGGCCGTATCGGTTGCCGTCGCCATGGGAAATGCGACGATTCCCGTGTACAAAGACGTCAGGGTGCTCCTCGTCACGTCGGGGCGGGAACTCGTCATGGCTGGCCAAGAACGGCAATACGGCCAAATATACAACTCCAACGCCTATCTGTTTCAGCAGCTGCTGCGCGACGAAGGGATTCGCAGCGTCGCTTTCTGCCACGTCAGCGACGCGCCGGAAAAACTGGCCTCGGAAATAGAGAAGGTACGGAAGCTGGCTGCCGACGCCGACCTGATCCTGTCGACAGGCGGCGTTTCCGTCGGATTATTCGATACGATGCCCCAGCTCTTTCAGCAATTAGGAGCCAGGGAGCTATACCGGCGCATTGCCATGCGGCCCGGATCGGCGTCGTACGGCGGCCTCATCGAGCGGAAAGGCAGCAACGCCGTGCCCGTCCTAGGACTGTCGGGAAATCCTTCAGCGGCATTCAACGCCTTTCACCTCCTGGCCCTCCCGGTGCTGCGGCAGCTCCGCGGCGAAAAGCACGGCGATTTCCCCGTCGTCACCTGCCGGCTGAACGGAAATTTGACGAAGGAAAATCCCGTAGACCGATTCATCCAGGGACGCCTTTCCGTTGCACAAGGCCGGCCGGTATTCACACCGAACCACGTCGTCACGTCCAGCGCGCTCCTGGGGCTAAAGGCGACAAACGCCTTGGCCCTGCGCCCCAAACACTCGCCGCCGCTGACCGAGGGGGAGGAAGTTCCCGTCCTGCTGCTGCGGCGAATATAAAGATACAAAATAAGACCTATGCATGCTGTCAAAGGCTGCATAGGTCTTTGTCGTATGATTTGATAATCCGTTCTTCATGGGTAAAAAGGCGGAACGAATCGCTTCGCAAGGCGCAGATCAGCGTAAGGCCCAGCCGTTCCGCCGCTTCAATGCCGGCGCTCGTCGCCATGGCCCGCGAGGCAATGCACGATACGCCGATGGAGCTGGCCTTTTCCGCCACCTGCTGCGGCACGCGGCCGCTGAATACCAAGACGGCCTGCGACGTGTCTATATTGCGGAGATATACTTCGCCGGCCAAACGGTCCAGCACATTATACCGGCTTACGTCTTCTGCATAGGCTAGGACCACTCCATCCTGCACGAGAGCCCCTTCATGGACGCCGTGGGTCATATGGTGAGCCGCCGATAATTCGTCCAGCAGCGTGCCGTACGAGCATAACCGTTCGGCCGTAACAGTCATGGGCCGCCGCTTGCTCGCCAAGGTCGGTTTAATGCCGACGACGGCAACAGATACGCCGCGATTTTCATAAAAGGCGCGAACGGCCTGCCCGTCTTTTATCAAGCCCTGCTGCCGGCAATACCCGACGGCCAATACGTCCAGCTCATGAGGCGACGACGTCATATGGCTCACGCAGCGGTCATTCAGCCATAGCTCCCAGGCGATTTCATCGGAAATCATAGCCGATGCCGCCTCTGTGCCTCCCTTTCGATACAGCAGACACGGATACTCCCGGCAAGATGATGTCTGATTACCCCTCATGTCCCGTCTCCTGCCTTTTCCGCCATTCCAGCCACAGCAAGGCTGTCACGACGGCTCCGCCGATACAGCGAGCCTTGTCAGAAATGGTAAAGCAATTTTTCACTTCCTCCTGCCGCGGGTCGATATCGGCGATTTTAAAGCCTTCGACGACAGGATAGGAATCTCGAATCAAGCCGCGAACCAATCCCGTCAAAGACGCCGGCACAGGTACTCCGTCATCCAGACTTGGGACATATCCCTCAGGCAAAGCTTCCTTCGTAATAACTCCCAGAGGCCGCCCTTTTTCGACTATACTTCCGATGCGGACGAGACCGTAAAAGCGGCCCGCCGCCGGACTATGGATGACCCGTTCTTTTCCATAGCCGCCGATCAGCCCCGGCACGCCCGTGTTGGCTTTGGCCTGCCCTTCCAATATGATGCGCCCCAAATCGTGGCCTCTCATCGTCTCAATAACGGCGTCCACGTCGACGCCGGCCGTAAAGCCTGGCCCCAGGGCGACGACATGGCGCGCCATTTTTTTATTCGTACCAAGATTCCGCTTTGCTAAAATAGCATCGACGACGGCCCAGGGCTGCAGCTCCGCAATAGAGCGGCCCTTAGGGTCGATGATAACCGGGACCTCGCCCTTGCTCCAGGCCCTCTCAATGGCCTTGCCGCTGCGGCAAAGACGAGCCGCAAGGTCTTCGACAGACGCCGTTTCATCATATACGGCTTCTGACAAGGCGACTTGCCGCCGAATCGCCGACGGGTCGGCTACTTCCAACACTAAGAGGGAAAATCCAGACCGATGCAAGGCCTGTATCGTGCCGGTCGCAATATCGCCGCCGCCGCGGACAATAACGAGTTTATCTTTCATAGAGATGATCTATCCTTTCTCTTTGTTTTGTATAGACAGTTAGATTCACAAGTAATTAAACTCATTGTATCATACATTTGTAAGGCGCGACATATAGGAAAATTCGTCATGTATGCTGAAAGGATAAAAAGGCCCATATACAAAAAAAACGCATACATATCGTATACGTCTCCTGCTGGTGGTCATCTCATGTATCCGTCACTTTTATGCGTCGTGCTTATTTGTTCAGGGTATCGCCCTCAGGGCTTCGAATTGACAGTTTTTGCCACATAGGTATGACATACCTCAAAAGATAAGAAGCCGCACATATACAAAAAAA
>ERZ838516.3301-NODE-3301-length-14827-cov-6.050433_pt1 | contig 14827 bp, 16 predicted proteins | sample MGYA00519910_ERZ838516 | MGnify/ENA primary metagenome ERZ838516 (study PRJEB31850, sample SAMEA3708837) | human gut metagenome | biome: human gut; feature: human-associated habitat; material: faeces | place: China | collected 2014 ... | reverse complement strand
TACGAACTTATGCACCGCATGATTGAAAACGAAAGGAGTGAACGCATGGCAGAAATAAAAACAGGATATTCCACATACGACCATGACCGCTTAGACCCGGCAGACAGTATGAGGATAGAACGCAAGCTATATTTTGAACAGGACAAAGCCGATATTTCCGGGTTGACTGTCTTATCTATGGAACAGCTACGGGAAATCCGCGAGGAAAGCGCGGCGGTTGAACAGACAATTTATGAAGATTTGAAACAGCGGGCGGCTGCATGGGAAGCACAGGCAGGACAGACCCTTGCCGTTGATAAAGCCATTGAGTATGTGAGGACACCCGAAGTCAAGCATACCGCTAACCAGTGGGAAGCCGCAGAAAATGACCGCCATATCATTAGCAACCGCGTTTATCAAATGCGCTACCACATTTATGAGAATACCCGCTATGACCGGGAAAAGGAACAATCCGTTCCCTATGCGTGGACGCTCTCATGGAACGTTTACACCAACAGCCCGGACGGTTACAATCAAGCAAAAATCGCCGGACAGGAAAAGAAATTTGCAGACAAGGCAGCTATGGAAAAATATCTGAATGGGCGTATCAAAGCCTATCAGCATTTATTTACTGAAATATCGCCGCCTATTCCGAAAGAATATGCCTACCATTTCAAGATAAACGGACAGCTTTTACCGGGCTACACGATTGAGGGCGAGGAACGGGAACAGCCGACCACTGAACAGGCAGCACCCGTCCCGACAGAGCCACCGCAGAACATAGGGCAAAGGAACGAGCCGGAACAATTTGCAATTCTGATTAACAGCCGCAGCCGTTTTGAAACAGGCGAACTGGGCGGCGTGTGGCTTTCCATGCCGACCACAAAGGAGCAGCTTCACGAAGCTATGAGAACTGTCGGCATTACCGCTGACAATCCACAGGACTTTTTTATTAACGGATATTCTGACAATGAAAACAGGCATATTGCCTTACCCTATGACATGGTATGCGCCGCTGACATTGACAGCCTTAATCTTCTTGCAGCGCGTATCGCACAGCTTGACCCCGCAGAGCTTCCAAAGCTCAACGCAGCCTTGCAGCAGAAACAGGGATTTGAAAATATCGGACAGATAATTGATTTTACTTACAACGTGGACTATTTCGTACATATCCCCGGAGTGAACACGTCCCGCGACTTGGGCGACTATTACCTTAACAAATCCGGCATGGTGCAAATGCCCGAAGAATGGAAAAACGGCGTTGACCTTGCTGCTTTTGGAAAAAATGCTGCCGAGCAGGAGCAGGGCAGCTTTACCCCTTATGGCTACCTTGTGAAAAGCGGTGACGAATGGGAACGCCATTTTGAGGGGCGCGAATTGCCGGAGGAATACCGCATTATGAGTTATCCGAAGCCGAAACAAAGCGAACAGGACAAGATTTTTATGGACGAAGCCGCCACAGAACAAACCGCCCCGGCGACAGCCATAGAGCCGCAAAAGCCCCGCCCGGTTATCCCTATCGTGCTGACAAGCGAAAAACCCGCAGAAAAGATGAAAGAGATTACCGACCGTTTGGAGCAGGGCATTACAGAACTCTTTGACAGTGAACGATACAAAGAATATCTCAAAGTTATGTCCCGCTTCCACAATTACAGCTTTAACAATACGCTGCTTATCGCCATGCAGAAACCCGACGCTTCCCTTGTGGCAGGATTTACAGCTTGGAAAAATAACTTTCAGCGCAACGTAATAAAAGGAGAAAAAGGTATCAAGATTATTGCCCCGTCGCCGTTCAAGGTAAAACAGCAAACGGAAAAAATCGACCCACATACAAGGAAGCCTGTTATGGGGAAAGACGGGAAACCTGTCATGGAGGAAAAGGAAGTCACCATACCCGCTTATAAGGTGGTATCTGTCTTTGATGTGTCGCAGACCGAGGGAAAAGAATTGCCGGATATTGCGGTTGACGAGCTGACTGGGGACGTTGACCGTTACAAGGACTTTTTCATAGCCCTTGAAAAGACTTCTCCTGTCCCTATTGGTTTTGAAAAAATCACAGGTGGCGCACATGGCTACTATCACTTGGAGGATAAGCGTATCGCTATTGATGAGGGCATGAGCGAGTTGCAGACCCTCAAAACCGCTATCCATGAAATCGCCCACGCAAAGCTGCATGATATTGACTTAAACGCCCCGAAAGACGAGCAGCAGCCCCGCGTTGACCGCCGTACCCGCGAGGTGGAAGCAGAAAGCGTAGCCTATACTGTCTGCCAACATTACGGACTTGATACGTCTGATTATTCCTTTGGATATGTCGCCGGTTGGAGCAGCGGGCGGGAACTTGCGGAGCTGAAAGGCTCTCTTGAAACAATCAGAAGCACCGCTGCCGAGATAATCAACAATATAGATGAACATATCGCACAAATCCAAAAGGAGCAGGACAAGGAACAGGCAGCCCCCGCACAGGAGCAGCCGGAACAGGAAGCCCCACAGGACAAAGACACCTTTTCCATTTTTCAGATAAAAGGCGGGGACGAAACAAGGGACTTGCGCTTTGAACCTTACGACCGTCTGACTGCCACAGGATACCGGGTAGACCCGAAAAACTATGCGCTTGTCTATTCCGCAGAGCTTACGCCGGGGACTTCCCTTGAAGATATTTACACCCGCTTTAATATCGACCACCCGAAAGATTTTAAGGGACATAGCCTTTCTGTTTCTGACGTGGTGGTGCTTCATCAGAACGGGCAGGACACCGCCCACTATGTAGACAGCTTTGGTTATAAGGAAGTGCCGGAGTTTTTCAAGGAGCAGGAAAAAGCCCTCATTCCCGACGACTTGGAAACGGGCGAAACAATCAAAACACCGAGGGGGACTTTCTATGTAACCGCCATGAGCCGCGAGCAAATGGAAGCTGCCGGATATGGATTACACCACCAGTCCGACGACGGAAAATATCTGATTATGGGGAACGGTACAAGGGCTTTTGCTGTTCCCGTTCAGCCGGAAAACTATCTGAAAGCTGCCGAGCAGACCACCGAGCAAAACTACAACATGATTGACGGGCAGATAAACAACACCCCGACCGTTGCAGAACTGGAAGCAAAGGTAAAGGCAGGAGAAACCATTTCCCTTGTTGACCTTGCAGAAGCTGTCAAGGCTGATAAGGAACGCGGAAAGGCAGCAAAAACGGAAAAGAAGCCCTCTATCCGGGCGCAGCTTAAAGCAGATAAAGAAAAGACCGCACAGAAAAAAGCGACAAAATCAAAAAATCACGAATTGGAGGTATGAGCATGATTAGACTGACCGTTGAAGAAACAAACCTGTTGAGCATTTACAATGAGGGCGGCAAGCGCGGGCTTATAGAGAACATCAACGCTGCGCTGCCGTTCATGGACGAGGATATGCGGGAACTGGCGAAGCGCACCCTTGCAAAAATCGCACCTCTGACAGAAAATGAGTATGCGGAGCTTGCTATTTTCGCCGCTGATGAGGTATGACCGGGGGTAAGCGGCTTACGCCGCCCCAAAGCCGAAAAGTCAACAGCCTTGTAAAAAAGGAGTGCTGCAACTGCGATAACGGACACTGTATTTTACTGGACGACGGGGAGGAATGTGTCTGCCCGCAACTTATTTCCTATTCGCTTCTATGCGAATGGTTTCAGACTGCCGTACTTCCTCTTGATAAGCTGCTGTATGCAGAGCTTTTCAAGACCGAGGATAAAAAGCGTTGTACCGAGTGCGGAGCTTCTTTTGCGTCCACCTCTAACAGCGTCAAATACTGCCCGGACTGCCGGAAACGTATTACGAAAAGACAGGCAGCGGAGCGCATGAGGAAACGCCGCGCCCTTGTTACGCAATAAGGGCGAAAAAGAGCTTGATTTACAGGGCTTTCCGAGCGTGAAAATCACTTAGGCGATACAGAATACCTTTTCCCCTCAAAACGGTGTTCTACTGCGTAACATATCAAAATCAGCACCCACCAAAAACAAGACGCGGGAGGTCATTACTGACTTTCCGCGTCTTGTTTTTTCGTTATAGAAGTAATGTACCTAACAATGCAATTATACCAGAGGCTATTAGGCTTCCACTTGCACCAACAGCTAAGTCTTTAAGAATACGCAAGGACTTTTTCACAATACCTACATCTTCTTTGTTTTCGACTGCTTTAATTGTATCTTCAATAATCGCTTTTACATTTTCAGAATTTTCTTTGAAAGTTGTTTGGAATTGGGGAAAATCAATATATTCTTTTATCTCTTTTAACACTTCAAGAGCCTTATCATAATTAAAGGTCTGAGAATTGGTCATCTCTTGCATAGCACCATCGGAGTTTTGCTGTATTTGTATTCCATTAGCGTTATCTCCTATGATTATTGTTGCTCCTTTTTCTCCAGCTTCTTTCAATGCAGCGACTAATTCGTTATGTCTGCGTAATTCTTCGGCTTCTTTTTCTTCTTTCGCTTTTTGAATACTTCTAATAGTTTGTTCCTGTTCCCTTTGCATTCTCGCCATATGGTCTTGTATTGGGTTTACATGTTGCATGGTTTTTGTCAAATCCAAACTAAATTTTGATAAATCAATATCTTTGAAGTCTGCCATAACTAAAGTATCCTTTCATCTCATTAGTGATACAAAAAATTATACTATAAATTTGCAAAGAAATCCACCATAGAGAACTATCTGTGCTTCGCCGTTTCTTTAACCCGTTCCTGTTCTTTACCCTGCCGCAAAATACTGTCTATGTTCTGTTTGATAATGTCGTATTCCTCGACCTGTTTTTTGAGCTTTCCATAATCAGCGTAAAGGGCTTCTTTCTGCGCTTGGAGCTTCCCGTATTCTTCCTGCATGGCGGCAAGGTTAGGAAGTTTAGTAACGCCCGCCGCTTTCAGTGTCTTTACTGCTGCTTCGTGGAGTATCAGACTGCTTTCCTGCTTTGCCCGGTACGCGTCCTTATCCTTTGCCCTGCGGTATGCTTCATAAACAGGCTTTGTCTTTTGGTAGGTGGTAACGTGCTTCATCAGCACTGCCATGTCTGCAAGATGCTTCTCCACGCTCTTTAATGCGTCTGCTGTCTTTACATTTTCCGCATTTATTTCCTCAATCCGGCTGACTAAATCTGCGTACTGCTCAATCTTATGTTCCGTCAAGAAATTCATAGTCTTTGCAGCCAGTTTCAGATTATGGATTTTCGCCCACTGTTCATAGCCCCGGCTCTCTTGTGCCTTGATACTGTTTTCAATGTCGATAAGCAGCGATACGCCGCGTTGCTCTTTGGGAGCTTTCGCCGCCTTTGTGCGCTTGCCTGCAATCCGTTCTCTGATTGCTTCCTCTGTATAATCTGCACCGAGGGTTTTTAAGCGGGTAAACCGTTCCTGTCCGGGAGCGCGGCAGGAGATATATTTTCCCGGCTTTATCTCATAGCCCGCCGCCTGTAACCGCTGCAACAATTCTTCAAAACTTGCTACTTGGGGGATAAGCGTATCAACGGCAATTTTCAGCTTGCCTTTCCAACTTGTACCGACCTTTTCCGCTTGATATTCTGCATAGCTTTTTCCCTTGCTGCCTTTGCCCGGAACGACAACAGACAGCCCGTTTTCCCGGCACAGCTTATCGCTCATGTTCCGTATGCCGTAGTAACTGCGTTTGTTGGAATTGTACTTATGGTAGTCAACAAAATTGACTGCACAAAAAATGATATGGTTATGGATATGCCCTTTGTCTATGTGGGTAGTCAAGATGTATTCATGCTGTCCCTTTGTTACCGCGTCGGCAAGCTGCTTTCCGATTTCGTGGGCTTTCTCATAATCTACTTCTCCCGGTTCAAAGGACTGTATCAAATGGTGGGCGAGATTGTTCCCTTTCTCAATAGCTTGTGCAAGCGTAAATCCGAACTCAATGTCTGCTGTTTCATAGTTGCACCCAAAGGAGGACACAAGCATTTTCCCGTCTGTTTTATCCGGGTTTTGGATATAGTCAAGGGCTTTGCTCAACGTGCTTTTAATAGGCTTAATCTTTGTAACCGCCATATCTCCGCAAGCACCCCCTTTATTTCTTCCATATCCTCTTGGTATACGCTGCCCGTCGCATTGACGCGCTTTGCAATTTGATTGATGTTGACACCGATTTTCTGTATCTCCACTGTCATGGCTTTAATGTCGCTATGGTCTACTTGGATAATGTAGCCGTCAATGGCAATCTTCCTAAGATATGCCGCCATGTTCCGGGTGGGGACGAGCTTCATTTTCTGCTCAATCAACGCCCGTTCTTCCTCTGTTACATAGAATTTGACTTGTATTGTTCTTTTGCGTCCGTTCATGCAATCGCTCCTTTCCATTCCGAGGGTTTGGGACACTTCCCAACAAGCAGTTTTCAACCGACGCGCCGCAGCGCAGGAGGGCGAAAATACGGAAAAGGGTACTCTTTTCCTATGCTTGCTATGAAAGTTTTATCCCTTGTTATCTACTACAACAGGAAGTCCCTTTTTGCCAAAAGAGAGTAAAGAAAAACCCTGTAATTCCTCTCTATCTGTTTGTTTTCAGTATTATATTGACAATAATGTGTCTGTTGTTTATAATGTGTATGTAGTTACATCACACTAAAAGAAAGGGGCGAAGGGATTTGTGAAAATACTAATTTCAAATACTTCTGACACTCCCTTATACCAACAGATAAAAGACCAGATTAAGGACGCCATATTAAAAGAAGAATTGATTGAAGGGGACGCACTTCCCTCTATTCGGGCTTTTGCTAATGATTTGAAAGTAAGCGTCTTAACAATTCGACGGGTATATGAGGAGTTAGAACAGGAGGGATTTATTGTAAGTCAAGTAGGAATTGGGACATTTGTATCTACAAGCAATCTTGAATTACTCCGTGACTCCAAACGACGGCTTGTAGAACAAAAAATGACGGATATGATACAAACAGCAAAATCACTGAAAATCAGTAAGGAAGAACTTAATTCCATGATGGATATTCTTTACGAGGAGGATTGAAATGAACGATATTTTGACAGTCAGCGGTTTAAATAAGTCGTATGGCGATTTTTCTTTGAAAGATGTGACATTCTCTTTGCCAGAGGGGTGTATCACAGGTTTTATTGGTGTCAATGGAGCAGGTAAAACAACAACGCTGCGGACGCTTTTAGGTCTGACGAACAAGCTATCCGGCAAAATTCAGTTTTTCGGTCTTGACATGGATAAGAATGAAAGAGAAATCAAAGACCGTATTGGTATAGTTTTAGACGGTGGGGGATTTTACGAAGAACTTTCGCTAGGTGAAATGAAAGGAATTATTTCGTCTGCGTACACTTCATGGTCTGAACAGGATTTTAAGCGGTACATGGATATGTTTTCGCTTGACCCGAAGCAAAAAATCAATAGCCTTTCCAAAGGTATGAGAATGAAGTATGCTCTTGCTTTAGCTCTTTCTCATAACGCAGAACTTTTGATTATGGATGAGCCGACAAGCGGACTTGATCCTTTAGTTAGGGGGCAGCTTTTGAAAATCTTAACTGAGTACATGGAAAATGGCGGAAAAGGTGTTTTCTTTTCAACACATATCACCTCTGACCTTGATAAGATTGCCGATATGCTCATTATGATTGATAACGGGCGTATCGTCTTTCGAGAGGAAAAGGATACCTTGCTTGACACATATCGGATTGCCAAAGGTGATAGTGGAGCTTTAACAACTGATACTCGCAAGCTCTTTTTATCTATATCGGAAACTGATTTTGGATTTACAGGAATTACAAAGCAAATATCCGAAGTACGGTCTTATATTCCCAACATTATGGTTGAGCGTCCGACGATTGAGGATATTATGCTTGGAAATATCGGAGGTGAAAAATGATGTTGTTCGCCCTGCTAAAAAAGGATTTTCTGATTGTAAAAAAATATGTGCTGATTATGCTTGTAGTTATTGTGCTTATCCCACCTGTCATGCGTTGGCGGACACCGGAGTTTACGGGAGTTTTTGGATTTATTCTTTCTGTCATTTTTGGTGTTTTCATGCTGTTGCAATATGTATCCCTAAAAGAGTATCAATTTCCAAAAGCTACGACATTACTATGTGCCACACCATTTTCACGGAAAGCGATAGTTTCATCAAAATACATTTTTTGCATGGCTATATATGCAATCTGTTGTATCGTTTTTGAACTTGAAACCTTGTTTATGCCCGGATTAGGAACATCAGATATAAAGCTGTTTGCATTTATGTTTCTTATAGTATCTGTTTTTATTGGTATTTATTTGCCAATACAGTATAAGTTTGGATATGAAAAAACAAAGTTTGCCTTTGGGGTGATTATTATGGCTTCGCCATTTATTCTGCCACTGCTTATGAGAGCGGGAAATCTAAACTTGAACTTCCTCTCTATGTTTTCGCCATACCTTGTTTATGGCGGTATTGTCCTTATTGGTTTTGCGGTTTTAGCAATATCAGCATCTTTGTCTATAAAGATTTACGATAAAGCAGACTTGGCGTGATAAAGAAAGGTGGAACTATGGATAGAGATACTATTTTTCTTTATGTCATTGCTGTGATAGCATTGTGTTTTGGATTGATAAACTGTATTCAATTTTTTTTAAAAGGAAACAAAACGGCAGAAACCGTCGGTACGATTATTTCTTTCAAAACAATAAATCCAGAAAACTCAAAATTTCGTAATTCAAAATGGGCAACCGTTTCGTATAAAGTGAATGAAAGAACGTATCAGTCCCAAAACTGCATACAAGTACCAATGGCGTCACAGATTGGAACAACCGTTACCGTGCGTTATGACACGCAAAATCCGGAAAAATTGTATAGTTTTTCTATTTTACGAATTATTGTATCACTCATTGTTGCTGCTATCTGCATTGCAGCGGCTATATTCAATCTTGTATAAGATAAGGAGGATTGAGATTATGCCACATTTTCCAGATTGGTTTGTAGCTATATGTGTTTTACTTCCTATTTCCAATGTTATATACAAAACATGGAAGAACAATAAGAAAAAATAGTTATCAAAGAGCCTGACACACAGTCACAGAGCCGATGAACTATGAGAAATTGTAGTCCATTGGCTCTTTTAGGATATACTTATAAATAGGCAAAAGCCGGACGATCAACGCGGAGCTATGCCATTATTGGAGGTGTAAAGAGTGAATGACAATCGAAAAAACTCTCTTTGGATCCATTGCCCGATTTGCGGAGGAAAAACGAGAACAAAAGTATATGACGATACTGTTCTCGTAAAGTTTCCGCTGTACTGTCCGAAGTGTAAGAAAGAAATAAAGATAGATGTAATACAACTAAAAATGGTGTTAAGCAAATGAGCCAGACATATAAAGTGCAGAGCCAGCTTCTCATTCTTTAGAATGGGAAAGCTGGCTCTTTTTCATTCAATAGGTGTTGCATTTTGATCTCTTAACGCGGTAAGTACAGATCGGAAAACAGGAATTATAGCTTCTGCTTCTTCCTCGCTGCATTCCTCAATCAACAATCGAAGTTGACGAAGCGCGGGCGATTCTCTTTGTATTTCCGGGTTGAAGATTTCCCTTGCGTCTATTTTCAAAGCGCGTACAAGTGGATAAAGGACTTCCATTTTAGGATTTCCTTTATAGTTCTCAATATTCAAAACGGTACGGACATCAATATCTGCCGCATCCGCTACTTCATTTTGAGTAAGACCTAATTTTCCACGGGCACGTTTTATTACATCACCTAAAGAACGAGAATATTCTTGCATTGCAATTCACCTCATATATATTCTACAATACACTTTATTTCGATTGTATTCGACACGATACACCTCTTTACTGTATTGAAATACATATACAGAATGAAAGGGGCTGCATTATGTCAAAAGATAGAGTACATATTAAGAATAATTCGCACATGAATTTCAATGTTTGCTCTGGGGAAGCCATGCCTATTTAACTGTATCGCAGTTCATATTTCATCTGTATTATAACATTGCGCCTGTCCGCGTTTTGCGGGCGGGCGCATTTTGTCGTTTAGGAAAAACTTTTTCAAAAATTTTCTCTGAATGTTTGGCAATTTCCCCGCGCCATTTGTTGAGGGGTTACGAAAGGGGAAATCATCACCCGCTTTCGCGGTTGCGAAAGGAGGTGATACCATGAATGAACCTAATCGTACCCAGTGGCAAATCCGATGTGCTTTTAACGGGTTTTGCAAGCGGACGTTGAAGAATGAAGCTATCAACGCCCACGGGGAAATCAAAAGGCGGCAGCTACAAGAAGTTTCGTTTTCTGACCTAACTCCGCAAGAGGAAAATCAGCTTTACACCTACGACGCTTACTTTGAACATGATGAAGCTGAAAAATCCTTTTGTGTGGCAGGCAAGGAAATAACTGCGAAGCTGCTTGCCGAAGCCCTGCACAGCTTGCCGGACGACAAACGAGAAGCCGTATTGCTGTACTACTTTTTTGAAATGAACGACGCGGAAATTGCAAAGCTCCGTGATGTTCCGAGAAGCACAATACAGTATCGGCGTACAAGCTCTTTTGAACTGTTAAAACGCTATTTGGAGGAACGCGCCTATGACTGCACATAATGGTAACACCGAACAGGACGAACGCGGCTTGTTACCGTACCCGGTAATCATAGCCGCAACAAAAGGCGACCCGGAAGCTATGAAGATTGTCGTACAACATTACGAAAGCTACATAGCGTCCCTGTCTATGCGGAAGCTCATTGACGAGCGCGGTAATACTTACTATGGCATAGACGAGGACATACGCGACCGTTTACGGTCAAAGCTCATGCGGGCTGTCCTTTCATTCAAGGTATAAGGTAGACCCGGCAGCGTCCCCCCTTTCCGCTGCCTATCTCTATCCTGCCTTTTTGTTCCTTGACAAAGAAAGCGACGCAAGATAACGGCGACGCAGCATAGGGCAAATCAGATACGTTCCTCTTGCGCCGAGCCATACGGCGGGTGCGCCATGACTTTCCCAAAGGGAATGAGCGACCAACACCGCGCCGTGAAATAAGTGTAGCAGCTTATGGGCGACAACACGCAAGATACATAATGATACTCCCTTATAGCCATAGTCCGAGCGTTCAAAGCGTCGCAGGCAATGGGTAGGGTTGCGTGAGAACCGCGCAGGGGTGAAACTCCCGTGAGATTGCAGCTAACAATCGTCTGATTAAAGCTCTCTTTTTTATGTTGTAATAGTGGACTTGCCGCTATTCATATAGTGTATTAGCCATTTCTGAAAGGGGGCTGAACATTGGAAAAAGTACAAAACCCTATACCTATTTGTAAGAGTGTTTTCAAAAGCGGCGAAAATACGACTACTAAAATCCAATTCACACAAAAATGGATTGAGCTTATCAATAAATTAGAAAAAAATAAAGGAATAACCGCGGCGCAGCGATAATGACAAGCTTCCTCTGTTATGGTATAATTCCATTAGAGGGAGCTTGTTTTATCTCTGAGGAGATATGAACATGAAAGTAGCTATTTACTGCCGCTTATCCGAAGAAGATAGAAACAAGCAATTTGAAACCGACGACAGCAACAGCATACAAAATCAAAAATCTATGCTGCTGCAATATGCTATGGAACAGGGGTGGGAACTTTACAACATTTACAGCGACGACGACTATACCGGCTCTGACCGCCGCAGACCAGAATTTAACCGTTTGCTCAAAGACGCCGAACAACACAGATTTGATATTATCCTTTGCAAAACACAGTCACGTTTTACCCGCGAACTGGAACTTGTAGAAAAGTACATACATGGACTATTCCCTATTTGGGGTATTCGTTTTATCAGTATTGTTGACAATGCAGATACCGCTAACAAGGGAAATAAAAAATCCCGTCAAATTAACGGGCTTGTCAATGAATGGTACTTAGAGGATATGTCTGAAAATATCCGCAGCGTTTTGACAAACAGGCGAAAAAACGGTTTTCATATTGGCGCATTTGCTCTTTATGGATATAAGAAAGACCCAAATCAAAAAGGGCATTTGATTATTGATGAAGAAGCCGCTGCCGTTGTTCGAGAAGTGTTTACCCTGTTTTCACAAGGTTACGGTAAAACTGCAATCGCCCGTATGCTCAATGACCGGGGCATACCAAATCCAACAGAATATAAACGTCTACATGGCTTACGATACCAACAGCCGAAAACAAGAAACAGCACTCTTTGGAAATACTTTGCTATTTCCGATATGCTGATAAATGAAATCTATATCGGCAATATGGTGCAGGGGAAATATGGTAGTGTGTCCTATAAGACGAAACAAAACAAACCCCGCCCGAAAAGCGAATGGTACATTGTCGAGGGAACGCATGAACCTATTATTGACCGGGAGTTATGGGACAGAGTGCAAGCGTTAATCGAACAAAGGGCAAAGCCCTTTGATGTTGGCACAATCGGTTTATTTGCAAGAAAAGCCCGTTGTGCGAACTGCGGTTATACAATGCGTTCTTCCAAAAATCACAATAAACATTATCTTCAATGCTCTAACCGCCATGTAGCAAAGGACGCTTGTATAGGCTCTTTTATTTCCGTTGACAAACTGGAAAAAATGGTAATTGACGAACTTAACCGTTTGGCTGCGGAGTATCTTGACAAAGACGAGTTAGAACAGAATATTGAATTTTGCGATAACTTGCAAGGGCAAAAAAAGCGTCTGCTCTCTGACCTTACCGTTTATCAAAAAAAGGTTGACGAGTATTCAAAGGGTATTCGAGAGCTTTATATGGATAAGGTAAAGGGCTTAATTTCTGAAAGCGATTATGTGGATATGTCAAAAGGATTTACCACAGAGCGCGACCGTTTGGAACGTGTGATTGCTGACGGAGAAAAGCAGTTAGCCGAAATCGAAGAAAAAATTGCGGCGGGCGATAATCGCCGCGAACTGATTGAACAATATACCAACTTGGAACATCTTACCCGCGAGATTGTGGAAACGCTGATTGATTATATATCTGTCGGCAAACGTATTCCGGGAACAAGGGACGTTCCGATTGAAATTCACTGGAACTTTTAATCAAAAGTTGTTCTTATATGATTGCAGCAGAACAAAAAGCACGTTCCACCTACGATAATATTCTGCGCTTAATAAGCGATCCGGAAATTTGTGATCCTATTCGCTTCCTGCGCCAGCGCGAAATTGTCCACTTCCAGCGTTTCGGTGAAGCACTCGTCCATGTTCAGGAAGGCCTTCCGAAAAATGTTTATGCCTACAATCCGGCCTTTGATAATAAAAAACACTGCTAAGAGCATAAAAATCCCTCCAAACCCTAAACGGGCTTGGAGGGCTGTGCTGCCAAATTTAGCTTTGTATCTTTTCGTATCTGTACTCTTGTTTTGTTGCCGCATATGGGGCATAGTATCATCCATTTGGCGTTCATATTAAAATTTTACTTATCACAATAAATGGAAATTGCATCTCTTACAAATTCCGCTGTTCCTTCTCCGCCAAAACGGTCAATGTTTTTCTTAAAACGGTCATCGCAGACATACATCTCGCCCAATTCTTTTAAAATATCATTGCTACAAGTGTAGAAGTTTTCATTTATATAGGCTTGCAAAGCAACTACTTTTTCTTGAACAGCCTTATCTGTAGGGGGCAATTGTTTCATCGCTCCTAACTCAGTGAACAACAACATAATCTCATTGGCAAATTTAAGATAGTTGTGTTCACTATCAGAAACAGCTCGTTGTTCATACTCTTGATACGCTTTAGAATTTCCCCATTTTGACTTGACTTCCGCCCTGTATTGTTCAATTTCTTTCGCATCAAAAACTTCAAAATTCATTATCTTTACTCCTTTAGTTTGAATTTCACGGGCAAAGGAAATAAGCTCACCTATATGCTTATATTGCAATTCCAACAGTTTGATTTGCTGCGCCACTGCTTCTTCTTGATTAAAATTAGGACTATCAAGAATTTCTTTAATTTCCTTTAGAGGAAATTGCAATTCACGAAACAACAGAATGTTTTGCAAACGACTAAGGGCTGTATCGTCATACATTCGGTATCCTGCATCAGTTACTTTTGTAGGCTCTAAAAGACCAATGGCATCATAATAGTGTAATGTGCGCACACTAACACCTGTGAGTTTGCTAACCTCTTTTACTGTTCGCATATTTATCACTCCTTTCCGTGTAATATCATTCTAAACTATAACGCAGCGTCAGAGTCAATAGGTTTTTAAATATTTTGTTGCCTTGACATTTTAATTGAATGGCGAATAATGGTTTTCCATTTTCCTGGTGCTACTTTCCGTGCATCTGACAAGTTCGGACACATGACATGTGTTATAGCAGATATTCATGTAAAAAATCAATAGTTTTTTGTTTTCAGTCTTGGTGGGGCACTTGTTTGTCTATTTAAAAACTTTTATCATTACTTGACGCGCGTACTAACACGTGCTAACATAATTCTATAGTAGAAATTTTTTTACTTTTTTATTTCAATAATTGACGCTTATAAAAGCTTGTCCCTATCGAAATCATCTGTAAAGTTATCTATTAACCGATAAATAACTTTACAGTTTTTAATTGAATATTGCATAATGAAAGGAACAAAAATGCCAGAATTCGATTTCAAAACTCGAAAGGAGAATGAATAATGCCCGAACTAAGTAGATTTCAAGGAATGGTTATCAAAATGCTTTTTAATGATACCGTTCAGCACAACAAGCCACACGTCCATGTTTCATATGGAGAGTATAAGGCTTCTGTTGGTATTGACGGTGAACTTCTCGCTGGTTCACTGCCTCAAAAACAATTTAAAATGTTGGTTGGATGGCTAGCCCTTCACGAAGAAGAGGCCTATGCTGCCTGGAACAAAGCTGTCAGAGGTGAGCATTTTGA
>ERZ838516.3292-NODE-3292-length-14877-cov-2.983471_pt1 | contig 14877 bp, 11 predicted proteins | sample MGYA00519910_ERZ838516 | MGnify/ENA primary metagenome ERZ838516 (study PRJEB31850, sample SAMEA3708837) | human gut metagenome | biome: human gut; feature: human-associated habitat; material: faeces | place: China | collected 2014 ... | reverse complement strand
TGGTGGGGAGGCTGCGCGGAGGGAGTTCCGTTGGATAGTAGATTAAACGCAAACGGGAGAAATGCCATCAAACATTTCTCCCGTTCACATTTATTAAATCTTAATCGGTCTTCGTACCGCCAGTACAACTCGGTTGGGAAAGCTTAGCGTTTGTCAGGGTAATCACGGTTCCCGCAGGATTTGTCATTGATCCAATTGTCGCAATATCACCCGTGAAAGAAATGTTATTGTCAGTACCATACTTCCAGCCGCCTAAATCATCTGTAGCCACGGCAATTGCAGCAGCCTGAGCTTTGGCGCAAGTATCGCCAGCCAAAAGCTGTTGCCCAAACTTCAGGTTAATACGTGCCTGTGATTCTGCGATGACACCAAGAGCCGCTTTCTTTTGCGCCTCTTCCTGCAAGTCATAGTACTTCGGAACGGCCACAGCGGCGAGAATGCCGAGGATGACCAAGACGGAAATGATTTCAATGAGCGTGAAGCCCTGCTGTCCCCTGTCCTTTCGCATCGTATACCTCCATCCACAAATGTTGAAAAACGTCTTAAGCCTGAACGGAAAAACCACATGTATGAGGCTCGTGATAGAATCTTTTTCATCTATAGAGTACCTCGTGATTCAAGTAAAGGCCTTCGATATCCGCATACAGCGCTATTCGCAAAATATCCTAGCTGTTTCTTAATGAAGGTTTCACAAAGAAACGGCGCTGCACTGAATAAAACAGCATACAAAAAACAATACCACTTTATTCAACAATATATAGTTGCATAAAGCAAACTGTCCGGTGACGTAAAAAGAGTACCTTCCCGAAAAAAAGAAGAACATACCTTCGGCGAAGGTCTATACCCTCGCAACAATGATGTAAACCCAATACGCTCTTTTTACAAAATAAGGGAGCATTTCTACGAATGCTCCCTTATCCGTTTTCTTGAGAGATCAGCTTCCCCACTCTGGGGATTTTCATTTTTGAATCAGCAAAACAAAAACAACCAATAAAGAGGCTCTTATATCAACACACGGAGATGTATTGAGAAGAAAGGCGAGGAGTTTCGGGTGTACCTCTCTTTTTCGAAAAATCTCCCCTCTCTCTTTATTTCACCTATAGAAACAACATCGTCACATGCCGCACGGCAACGGCGGCCCCGAACGCGATCAGCGTGTTGAATACCATACTGAACACAGGCCAGCCCCACGAACCCGTCTCCTGCCGGATAGCGGCGACAGTCACCAGACAGGGCGCGTACAGCAGCACAAACACCAGCAGAGCCAAGGCGGTGGCGGGCGTCCAGCGCCCGTCGTTGCGGATCTGCTGCGCCAGCGGCGTGGGATCTTCGGGATCGATGTCGCCGAGGGAATAGGCCGTGCCGAGCGTGGCGACGATGACTTCCTTCGCCGCGAAACCGCCCACCAACGCGATGTCCGTACGCCAGTCAAACCCGGCGGGACGGGTCAACGGTTCCAGCGCCATGCCGAGGCGGCCTGCAAACGAGTGTTGAAGTGCCCGCTCCGCGCGCTCGCCGTGCAAGGCCGTAAGCTGCTCTTCAAGAGCGGCCACATCGCCGCCCGAAGCCTTCGCCGCCTCAAGGTTCGCTTCGATGGTCTGCTGCTCGCCCGCGAAATGCGCCCGTGTGTCCAGCGGCAGCTGCGGATACGCCATAGCCGCCCACAGGATGATGGAAATGGCGAGGATGACCGTACCGGCCTTCTTCAGATACTCGAACGTGCGCTCGCCCGTATGAATCGCCAGCCCGAGCATTGTGGGCAGGCGATAGGGCGGAAGCTCCATGACGAACGGCGTGGACGGCCCACGGATAATCGTCGAGCGCAGCAGCCGCGCCGTGAGCAGGGCCACCACCCAGCCGGTGAGCGTCAGGCCGAACATGACCGCCGCCTCATGGCCGGGGAAAAAGACGCCGGAAAAAAGGATGAAAACCGGAAGCTTGGCCCCACAGGCCATAAAGGGCACGGTCAACAGCGTCGCTATCTTTTCGCGGGGGCTCCGCAGGGTGCGGGCCGCCAGCACGCCGGGCACGGCACAGCCGCCAGCAATGCCTCCGCCCACGATGAACGGCATCACCGAACAGCCGTGCAGCCCGAAAATACGGAAAATACGGTCGAGCATGTAGGCCATGCGCGCCATGTACCCGGTATCTTCAAGAAAGGCGATTTGAAGGAATATCAGCATGATGAGCGGGACAAAGCTCATGACGCCGCCCACGCCGTCGATGATGCCCGAAAGCACCAGCGACTTGAGCTGGCCGTCGGGGAGCACGGCGTCCGCGCCTTCGCGCAGCAGGGCAAACCCTTGTTCCACCCAGCTCATCGGGATCTCCCCAATGGTGAAGGTAACGGTATAAAGCAGATAGAGCACGCCGAGCATGATCGCCGGGCCCATGAACGGATGCGTCAGCACCTTGTCCATGCGGTCCGAGAACTGGATGCGCGCGTGCATATCCTGAAGCCGGACCAGCACGCCGTCCCGCAGCAGCGAAGAAATGAACCCATAGCGGTAATCCGCGATGACGGCCTCGGGCCACGTATTCAACGTATCCCGCAAATGCCGTGCCACCTCATCCACCTGCCGCTCCAGATCGGCGGCAAGCTCCGGGGCTTCGGCGCGGCTGCGGGTGAGGATTTCCTCATCCTGCTCCAGCAGCTTGAGCGCCACCCACCGCGCCGGATATTCCGAAGCCAGCAGCCCGGCCTCGGCAATGGCGGCTTCCATATCCCGCAGCACGGGATCAAGATCGGGCCCATACGAGATATGCAGCGGCTCCCACGGCTCGCCGCGCTTGGTTTCGATATAGGCTTCCGTCGCCTTCAAGAGTTCGGGCAGCCCTTCGCCCGTGCGGGCCACGGTCGCCATGACCGGGAAGCCCAGACGCTGCGACAGGCGCTCGATATCGATGGTCATGCCCTGCTTGGCGGCCTCATCCATCATGTTCAGGGCCAGCACCACGGGAACGCCGAGTTCCAGAAGCTGGATGGTCAGGTAGAGGTTGCGCTCCAGCGCGCCCGCATTGAGCACGTCGATGACCACGTCGGGCCGTTCCTGCGCCAGCACATGCCGGGCGACCGTCTCCTCCTGCGTGTAGGCGGTCAGGGAATACGTCCCCGGCAGGTCGATGAAGCGCACACACCGGCCGGAAGGCATCTTGATGAAGCCTTCCTTCTTCTCCACGGTAATGCCGGGATAGTTGCCCACATGCTGGTGCGAACCGGTCAGCGCGTTGAAGGCCGTCGTCTTGCCCGAATTCGGATTGCCCGCGAGGGCTATGGTAAGCTGCGGATCCATGACGCCTCAGCCCGCCTGTTCCAGCGGTTCGACGACGATGTAGTCGGCTTCGTTGTTCCTGAGGCTGAGCGTGAACCCCGGCAGGCGCAGGGCCACCGGATCGCGCAGCGGGGCGCGCCCCACCACTTCCACTTCCGCGCCGGGGATGAGCCCCATGTCCCGGATGCGCCGCCCCAGCTCGCCGCTGGCCTGCACATGGGCGATGCGGGCTTTCTGCCCCTCCTTCATCCTGCGCAGGGAAATGAGCCCGGCTTCCCGCATCTCCTTGGAGATGGGACAGCCTTCGCCGCCGCACGAACGGGCTTCGGCGCAATCATGCCCTCCGCGCTTTCTATGGCAAAATCCAAACATATTGTCCCCCAGCTTCAACTTTATCGTCACATCCGGCGTCGCCGCCCCTCTGGGAAAGCACATCCCCGGCCCTGACGGGCCCCGTGGCAACCGGCGCAGCCGCCGTTGCATACCGGACGTTTCATGACATTGATCCTGCGGCATACAAACCACGCCGCAACGATGATCGACACGACGAGCAGGGATTCCCACGAAAAAACGCTTCCAGTGATGAAAACAGGTTCCGCGTCCATACCCACTCCCTTATGATACCAATTGGATCTGCCCTTTCTATAGATTTTTGAAAATAAATGTCAATTGCGGCATGAGAACATTTTGCCCGGCATCCCCGGTTTCTTGCCCTTAACCCGCATCTCGTCTATACTTTTTTTATTCGCAACTTTCTTCGGAGCGCCCCATGTCCCTTTCCGCAAACGCATCTTCCCCAATCCCGGCCTCCTCCGCCCCGCTGTTGCAGGCGGAAGGCGTCACCGTGCGGTTCGACGCCTGCGAACGCCCGTTCGACGTGGTGCGCGACGTGTCGTTCACGCTGCATCCGGGGCGCACGCTCTGCCTTGTGGGGGAATCCGGCTGCGGCAAGAGCATGACGGCGCTGTCCCTGCTCCGCCTCATCCCCGAACCGGGGCGCCTCGCCGCCGGGCGCATCCTCTTTGAAGGCCGCGATCTCGCCGAATTGTCCGAATCCGCGATGGAACGCGTGCGGGGACGCGACATCGGCATGATCTTTCAGGAACCCATGACCTCGCTCAATCCGGTCATCCGGGTGGGAGAGCAGGTCGCGGAGCCGCTGATGCGTCACCTGCGCCTGTCAAAGAAGGCCGCGCTCGCCGAAGCCGTGGAACTGTTCCGGCTGGTCGGCATACCCGCGCCGGACATGCGCGTCCGCGACTACCCGCACCAGCTTTCCGGCGGTATGCGCCAGCGCGTCATGATCGCCATGGCGCTGGCCTGCAAACCCCGCCTCCTGCTCGCCGACGAGCCGACCACGGCCCTCGACGTGACCATACAGGGCCAGATACTCGCCCTGCTCGGCGATCTTTCCCGCGAGCGCGGCATGGGGCTTCTGCTCATCACCCACGATCTCGGCGTGGTGGCGGAAATGGCCGACGAAGTGGGCGTCATGTATGCCGGGCGCATCGTGGAGCGCGCGCCCGTGCGGGCTCTGTTCGCCGAACCGCGCCATCCCTATACTTGGGGCCTTATCCGCTCCGCGCCCACGCTTGACACGCCCCCTTCGGCGAAGCTGGACGCCATCCCCGGCACAGTCCCCTCGCCCGGCGATCTCCCGCAGGGGTGCCCCTTCCGGCCGCGCTGCCCGGAAGCGCATGAACGCTGTTTCAAGACTCCGCCCGTCATCGAATCCGCCGGGGCCGACGGCGCCCGGGAGGTCTGCTGCTGGCTTGCCGAAGCAAGGTAAGTGTTGCCGAATACGGGTTCAGTCCTATATAGAGTGTTGGCAGATGCGTCACGGAGACGGCGCGTCGCCGAATATGATCATTAAGGAGCTAGCATGACCGATACACGTGATCCCCAGACCGAAAAGGGACAGAACGACGCCACCGAAGAGAACCTCGCGGAAACCGCGCAGGCCCCTGAAAAAACGCTTGAGGAGCAGTTCCGCGAAGAGATTTGCCCCACTTGCACGGTCAAGGCCGAAGCGGACGAAACCCGGCTGCGCGCCCTCGCGGAGATGGAAAATTTCAAGAAACGCATCCAGCGTGACCATGACGAATACATGCGCTACGCCAGCGAGCCGGTGCTCAAGGATCTCCTGCCCGCGCTGGACAGCCTTGATCTCGCCATTCAATACGGCGGCAGCGACGAAACCTGTAAAAGCCTGCTCACCGGCGTGATCATGACCCGGAAGCTGCTCCTCGACGCGCTCAAGAACCACGGTTTCGACGTTGCCGGGGAAGTGGGCGAGCCCTTCAACCCCGATGTCCATGATGCCGTTTCCTATGAAGAGCGGGATGACATGGAACCCGGCCTGGTCAGCACCCTGCACCAGCGCGGCTACCGCCTGAAAGACCGCCTGTTGCGCCCCGCCAAAGTATCCGTCAGCCGCAAGCCCGCCTGACGATGGCAGCCGAACCGATGACAAAAAGCAGGGCGTCCGCCTCGCTCGGAGGCGCGTTACGCGCCGAGAGCTCGGAGGGCGTCCTGCGCGTCATTTTCAGCGGCGAGTGGAAACGGGACCTGCTTGGGCCGAACTTTTTTACGGAACGTGACGAAGCGCTGCGTGAAACGGAGAGGCTCCTCAAAGAGGCCCGCAGCGTCGAACTCCTCGGCGAGGCTCTCGGCGAATGGGACAGCGGCGTGCTCGTCGTCACCACCCGGCTCGTCACCCTCGCCAAGGAACACAACATCCCGCTCGATGACGCCCGCCTCCCCGAGGGCATCCGCAACCTGACCAAGCTGGCCCTTGCGGTCCCCCCGAACACCGCCGCGCAGCGTAAGGCCCAAAAGACGACCTTCCTCGAACGGGTCGGCGGCTTTACATTGGCGGTGCCCCGCATGGCACGCGACATTTTCGATTTTATCGGCGAACTTGTCCTCAGCGCCGGCAGGCTGTTCCGGGGCCGCTCTTCCTGCACGTCGGGAAACGTCTGGCTCGCCGTTCAGGAAAGCGGCGTGGACGCCCTGCCCATCGTCTCTTTGATCAGCCTGCTCGTGGGCCTGATCCTCGCCTTCGTCGGCGTGATCCAGCTCAAGATGTTCGGCGCGGAAATCTACGTTTCCAGCCTCGTGGCCGTGAGCATGACCCGCATCATGGGCGCGATCATGACCGGCATCATCCTCGCGGGCCGCACCGGCGCCTCCTATGCCGCCGTCATCGGGACCATGCAGGTCAATGAGGAAATCGACGCTCTCACCACGCTCGGCGTGGCCCCTTCCGACTACCTCATCATGCCCCGCGTCCTCGCCCTTACCGCCATGACCCCGCTGCTCGTGCTCTATTCCGACTTCATGGGCATCATGGGCGGCTTCATCGTCGGCGTCGGGATACTCGGCCTTGATCCCATGGAATACTATACATTTACCCAGAAAGGGTTCAACATCAACAACCTCTGGGTGGGCATGGTGCACGGCGCGGTCTACGGTATGCTCATCGCCATAACCGGCTGTTACCAGGGCCTGCGCTGCGGCCGCAACGCCGAAGCAGTCGGCAAGGCGACCACCTCGGCCGTGGTCTATTCCATCGTGGGCATCGTGCTGTCCACGGCTGTCCTCACCATCCTCTGCAATATTTTGAATATATGAATACCTCCACACCCATCATCGAAGCGCGGGACCTTACGGTCGGCTACGGCAGCTACGTCGTGCAGAAGGATCTCAACTTCACGATAAACCGTCAGGACGTATTCATCATCATGGGGCCGAGCGGATGCGGCAAAAGCACGCTCCTGCGCGTCCTCGTGGGCCTGCTCCAGCCTACAAAGGGGCAAGTGCTCTACAGGGGACAGGACTTTTGGGCCGGGACCGAAAGCGAGCGCCAAAAACTTCTCAGCGGCGTAGGCCTGCTCTTCCAGAGCGGCGCGTTGTGGAGTTCCATGACCCTCGCCGAGAATGTGGCCCTGCCCTTGCAGCGCTATACGAAGCTTTCCTCCGCCGAGATCAGGGAACAGACCTCCCTCAAACTCGCGCTCGTCGGCCTTGCCGGATTCGAGGATTATTACCCGTCCGAAATCAGCGGCGGTATGCGCAAACGCGCCGGGCTCGCCCGCGCGCTGGCGATGGACCCCGAAATCGTTTTCTTTGACGAGCCTTCGGCCGGGCTCGACCCGGTCAGCGCCGCCCTGCTGGACGAGCTCATCCTCGAACTCAAGGAGAACATGGGCATGATCGTCGTGGTCGTCACCCACGATCTCGACAGCATCTTTACCATCGGCAACAACAGCGTATTCCTTGATGCGGCGACCCACACCATGATCACGGGCGGCGATCCCCATGTCCTTCGCTGCGATCAGGCGCACCCCGACATCGTCCGTTTCCTGAACCGCGGCAAAACCGACTCCTGCCCCACCTCCTCCAAAGGATACCGCTCATGAGCAAGTCAGCCAACAAAACCCTCATCGGAGCCTTCGTCGTCGGGGCCACAGCCCTCCTGCTGCTCGCTATCGCCGTTTTCGGCTCAGGCAAGCTGTTCCAGACGACAAGCCGTTACGTGCTCTTTTTCGACGGTTCCATCAGCGGGCTTTCCGTAGGCTCTCCGGTCCTGTTCCGCGGCGTCCCGGTGGGGCGCGTCGTCGAAATCCGGCTCACGGGCGACCTTGATAATTTAGTGTTCCAGACGCCGGTGTTCATCGAACTGAACAAAAAGGACGAAGGGCGGTTTTCCGTTTCCGACGGCGACATATCCAAAAAAGAATATCTCGATCGCCTGGTCAGCCACGGCCTGCGGGCAACGCTGGCGACCCAGAGCCTGCTCACCGGCCAGCTCATGATCGAGATGGATTTCTACCCCAGAAGCCAGATCCCTTATCCTATCAAGGAAGTCAAAGAATACGACGACGTGCCCGAGATTCCCACCATCCCGTCGCAATTCGACAACATCCTGCAAACGCTCACGACGCTGCCGTATGACGACATCGCCTCGAATGTCCTCGACATTACGGAAGGCGTCAAAAAAATCCTGAGCAATTCTGGGACGGAACAGCTGATCGGCCACATCGACAAGCTGGTGGTCCAGCTTCAGGATATCGGGACCAACCTCGACAAGACGCTGACGAGCATCCGCGGGCTTGCAGAACCGTATACAAAGCTGGCGCAGGATACGGACAAGCGGCTGTCCGCGGCGCTGGAACAGGCGGCGCATGTCCTGAGCCGCATCGACAACGTAGCCAAAGAGACGGAGATGACTGTCGTTTCCGCCCGTGGCGTGGTCAGCAAAAACAGTACGACCGTCATCGAACTAAATCAGGCCATCCGCGAAATCACCGAAGCGGCCCGGGCCGTTCGCGTGTTCGCCAACACGCTTGAACGCAATCCCGAAGCAGTGCTGCGCGGGAAGGTACGGTAAAGGAACGTATTGGGGCTCCTCCCCTCCTCTACCAAAGACTTTCGACTGGTAGGGTGTCGGGAAGTTCAAATCGTAGCGGGACCGGGTTGAAAGCGGAGTCCTGTGCGCTTGATTGGGCACAGTACTGTATCCTTAAAAATGACGCGATGGGCCCAAGGACGCGGAAGCGGATTACATCCGTGTGAGATAATTATGTATACAGGGATGCGGCACACCACACCAGCAGGAGCGCCATGCTCGCGTTGGCGGCGGTATGGTGGTTCTGGAGGAAACGGCGGAATACGGCTCCAAAAAGCGCCCAAAAACATGTCCCGGCATAGGCGACAGCCGAGAGCACGCCGATGGAAACAGCCAAAGCCATAAAGGAATCGTAGTAAGGAAGCACAAAGGACGAGAAGGCGGTTATCCCATAGAGGATGCCTTTGGGGTTGACGAATTGCAGCAGCATCCCTGAAACGACGCCGTTGACCGGTACAAGGCGGGAATCTTCGTTTCCTGATCCCGACCGCCAGACGCCAAAGGCCATCCAGAGGATATACGCCGCGCCGACGGCACGCATTGTGGGTTCCACGTCGGGCAAAAACCGGAACAGCGCCGCGCCAAACAGCGCACATGCCGTCATGAGCCCCAGAACGCCCAGCAGGACGCCGAAGCAGAAACGGAGCCCCTTCCGGAGCCCGTACGCACTCGCGCTGGAAAGCGCCATAATATTGTTGGGGCCTGGCGTAAAGGACATGATGCACGCGAAGGACAGGAAAGCGGCAATCGACGGCATGGTGGAAGCTCCTTTGAGTTTGTGCGATAGAGCATACGATCTGTGCACTATAATGTCAAACATGGACAGGATAACGCCCTTGGAAAATATCGGCCACATCGTAGCGGAGAACCTCAAACGCCTGCGGGAAGAAAGGAAGCTCAGCCTTGACGCCGTAGCGAAATGTTCCGGAGTGAGCAAAAGCATGCTCGGCCAGATCGAACGCGGCGTGACCAACCCGACCATCTCGACGCTCTGGAAGATCGCGAACGGGCTCAAGATTTCATTTACTTCGCTCATGATGCGTCCGGAAACGGACGTCGAAGTCGTCCCGCGTTCCGCCATAACGCCTTTTGTTGAAACAGACGGAAAATACAGGAATTATCCCGTCTTTCCGTTCGACAGTTCCCGGGGGTTCGAGATGTATGCCATTGAGCTGGACCCCGGCGTCCGGCTTGACGCCGAACCGCACCCCGAGGGGACGCAGGAGTTCATCACTGTTTTTTCCGGCGCGCTGACCGTACTGCTCGACGGCGAACGCTGGGGGATCGCCGATGGCGACTCCATCCGTTTCAAGGCGGATCGGAAACACGCCTACGCCAATGAAGGAAACACGCTGTGCCGCTTGAGCATGGTCATTTGCTACCCATCTTAAAGGAAAAAGGAAGCCATATGAAAAAGCGCGCCCCTTCCCTGCTGCTGGCCCTGCTGGCGCTGGCCGGACTGCTCACCGCTGGCGGCTGTTCCCTCGGCCGCAGCCCACGCCCCGATTTCTACATGCTGTCCTCCCCCGTGGAAAATGTGGTCCAGTCCGGCAAAGAAAAAATCTCCGGGCCACGCGTCGCCATCGGACCCGTGTCCATTCCGGGCTATCTGGACAGGCCCCAGCTCTTCCTGCGCGACGGCAATGACGTCAAAGTCGAGTTGGCCGAGTTCAACCATTGGAGCGAGCCGTTCGGCGAGGGCGTGACCCGGGTGCTCTGCGACGCCGTGTCCGCATCCCTGACCCCCCGCAAAGGGCTGGCCTCTCCCATGCGTTCGCAGCAGCCTTTCCAGTGGCGCATTGCCGTGGATATCGCCCGTTTTGACGGTGCGCCCAACGGCAGCGTCATCCTCGACGCAGGCTGGAGCCTCGTGAACGAGAACGGCGAAGAGCTCAAGTCGGGACGTTTTGTGCAACACGCCCCCGCCGGTCCCGACATCCCCTCGATGGTACAGGCCCAGAGCGCCCTTCTCGCCCAGTTCGGCGCGGTTCTTGGGCAGATGATCCCGTAGGGAAAATGTGGGGGAGGGGAGAGGGGACCTTTCTGGAGAGAGGTCCCCTCCCCCACACCCCCTCCTCTCTCCCTCCAAAGACTTTTGACCTTATCGAATCCCCCATGACGGCGTTCCCTTTTTATCGGGAATGCCGCCTTTTTCTGGAAAAGCTATTCTTGTTGCAGGGGCAGACACACCCGCCTGCCCCCTCTTCAATTTATAGTATAATTTACCCCACTCCTCTGCCTTCTCCCTTTTCTTAAAACAAAAAAAGGAACCTTCCCCGGAAACGGAGAAGGTCCCTTTTCATACGCACTCCCCTGCAACAGGGATTCGATAAGGTCAAAAGTCTTTGGGGAGGGGGAGGCTTGGAGGGGGGCGGGAGGGGCGCTTGCCCCCTTCATGGGGATTCTTCAGAAAGGCCCTCCGCCCCCCTCCAATCTTTATCCCTATTCCTTCACGCCGCCTCCAAGGGCCTTGTAGAGCATGATAAGGTTCTGCTCGCGGGCGACGCGAACGGAGATGAGGTTAAGCTGCGAACTGTACATCGCACGCTGGGAATCGAGCACGGCCAGATAGCTGTCGATGCCCTGGTTGTAGCGCTCCCCGGACAGGCGGTACGTCTCGGAAGTCGCATGAACAAGCGATTTCTGCGCCTCAAGCTGTCCGGCAAGGGATACGCGGTCGATCAGCGCGTCGGACACTTCCCGGAACGCGGACTGAATGGCCTTCTCATAATTCGCCACAGCTATCTTCTTGTCGGCTTCGGAAACACGCAGGTTGGCGACGTTCCGCCCGCCCTCGAAGATCGGCAGGCTGACCTGCGGCAGGAAGGTCCAGATGCCCGTGCCGCCGTCAAAGAGGTGGGACAGCTCGTTCGAGGCCGTGCCGATGTTCGCGGTCAGCGAAATGCGGGGGAAGAAATTCGCCCGCGCCGCGCCGATGTCCGCGTTGGCGGCCTTGAGCGTATGCTCGGCCTGAAGGATGTCCGGGCGCTGGAGGAGCACCGTGGAGGGCAGGCTCACCGGAATATCCGGCCAGACCGGAAGCTCGGAGAGCGCCTTGGCGGGCAGCATGTCCGGGGTCACTTTCGTACCCGCGAGCAGGCTGAGCGCCGTGATGTCCTTGGCCACCTGCCCACTGTAACGGGCAATGTCCACCCGCGCCGTATCCACGCTGGTCTGCGCCTGGCGCAGATCCAGCTCGGACGAAACGCCCACGGAATGGCGCCGCGCGATCATTTCGTATGAAGCCTGTTGGCTCTTGAGCGTTTCCGTAGCGATGTTCAGACGCTCGCGGTCCGCCACCAGCGCCAGATACGCCTGCGCCACTTCCGAAACGAGGCTCAGGCGGGCGCTCCGATACGCCTCCTCGGTGCCGAGATAGGTTTCCAGAGCTTTATCCTTGAGGCTTTGGATACGCCCGAAGAAATCAAGCTCATAACTGGTCACGCCGACGCCGAGCGAGTGCTGGCGGGAAACCGTCTGTTCGCCCGTGGTGGACAAATCGGCGGAAACGCCTTTGTTGGAGGACTCGCCGGAGGCGGAAACCCCGGGCATCAGATCCGCGCGCTGTATCTGGTACAAGCCGCGGGCACGCTCGATGTTCAGCGCGGAGACGCGCAGATCCCGGTTGTTGTCCAGAGCAAGCTGAATGAGCCGCTGCAGGTGCTGATCGGTGAAGAACGTCTTCCATCCGATTTCCGAAGCCAGCTGATCGGTGGCCTGGGCGAGGACCGTGCCCTTGGGCATGAGGTCGTCGGGCCAGGCCTCCGCCACCGGGGCCTCCGGGCGGACGTAGTTCGGGGCCATCGTGCAGCCGGGCAACAGCACCGCCAGCGCGAGCGCCATATACTTTGCTGACATCATTTGTGGGAATCTCCCGGTATGGTTTCAACGATGTTGGCCGTGCGGCGACGCTTCGGCTTCTTCCACTTCCAGCGGAACGAGAACACGGAGGTCACCACGACGAAGAACACCGGGATGTAGAAAATCCCGAGGGCCGTCGCCGCGAACGTGCCACCCATGACGCCCGTGCCGATGGCGTTCTGGCCGCCGGCACCGGCGCCCGTGCTGATGGCGAGGGGCAGGATGCCGAGCAGGAAGGCCAACGAGGTCATCAAGATGGGACGCAAGCGCATACGCGACGCCTCAATGGTCGCCTCGATGAGATCGCCTCCCTTGTCATGCAGCTCCTTGGCGAATTCAACAATCAGAATGGCGTTCTTCGCCGACAGACCAATGGTGGCGAGCAGGCCCACCTGGAAGTACACGTCGTTGGAAAGCATCCGCATGTTCGCCGCGCCGAGCGCGCCGAGCACACCGAGGGGAACCACGAGGATAACCGCAAACGGCACGGACCAGCTTTCATACAAGGCCGCGAGGCACAGGAACACCACAAGGATGGACAGGGCGAACAGAGCCGGAGCCTGTGATCCGGAAAGGCGTTCCTGATAGGACAGCCCGGTCCATTCGTAGCCGATGCCCTGAGGCAGCTGGCTGGCGAGCTTCTCCATTTCCAGCATGGCCGTACCGGAGCTCACGCCCGGCGCGGGCTGCCCAAGGATTTCCACGGACGGGACGCCGTTGTAGCGTTCCAGACGCGCTGGGGCGTACTCCCAGTGCGCCGAAGCGAACGAGGAGAAGGGAACCATTTCGCCCTTGCTGTTGCGGAAGAACCATTTTTCCATGTCTTCCGGAACCATACGGAACGGCGCGTCGCCCTGCACGTACACCTTTTTGACGCGGCCCTTGTCGAGGAAGTCGTCCGCGTAGGAGCTACCCCAGACGGTCGAGAGCGCCGCGTTGATGTCGGCCAGGCTCAGGCTGAGCGCGCCCGCCTTCTCACGGTCGATGTCGACGCGCAGCTGCGGCTGGTCTTCCTGCCCGTTGGGACGCACGGCCACCAGATTCTTGTTCTGGGCGGCCATGCCGAGAAGCTGGTTACGGGCCTGCAAAAGCGCCTCATGCCCGAGGCCGGACTTGTCCTGCAACTGGAAGTCGAAACCGGTCGCGTTGCCGAGTTCCATAATGGCGGGCGGCGCGAATGCGAACACCTGCGCATTGCGGATTTTCGAGAACGCCGCCATGGCGCGCTTGGACACGGCGTCCACCTTGAGGGACGGGTCCTGACGCTCGCTCCAGTCCTTGAGGCGCACGAAGGCCATAGCCATGTTCTGGCCGTTGCCCGCGAAGCTGAACCCGAGAACGCCCATCAGACTGTCGATGGATTCCTTTTCCTCTTCGAGGAAGTAGCGTTCGACCCGCTCCAGCACCTTGGTGGTCTCTTCCTGCGTCGCGCCGGTAGGCAGCTGGATCTGGGCGAACAGCATACCCTGATCTTCGTCGGGCAGGAAGCCCGTGGGCAGGGTCTTGAACATGAAGACCAGGCCGCCGATAAGCACCAGATAGATGAGCATGAAGCGGCCCGCGCGCCGGATGACGTAGGACACGCCGGACTGGTAGCGCAGCGTGGCGCTGTCGAACCAACGGTTGAACCAGCCGAAGAAGCCGTGCTGCGAATGCACGTGATCCCCGCCGATGGGTTTCAGCATCGTGGCGCAGAGGGCCGGGGTCAGCACGATGGCGACCACCACCGACAGCACCATGGCCGAAACGATGGTCACCGAGAACTGCCGGTAGATGACGCCCACGGACCCGCCGAAGAAGGCCATGGGGATGAACACGGCGGACAGCACCATGGCGATGCCGACCAGAGCGCCGGTGATCTGATCCATGGATTTCCGGGCGGCCTCTTTGGGCGAGAGCTTGTCCTCGCTCATCACGCGCTCCACGTTTTCAACGACGACGATGGCGTCGTCCACGAGGAGGCCGATGGCGAGCACCACAGCGAACATGGTCAGCGTGTTGATGGAATAACCGAACGCCGACAGCACGCCGAACGTGCCGAGAAGCACGACGGGCACCGCGATGGTCGGGATGAGGGTTGCGCGGAAGTTCTGGAGGAACAGGTACATGACCAGAAACACCAGAAGCACGGCTTCGCCGAGGGTCTTCACCACTTCGTGGATGGAAATCTTCACGACCGGCGTGGTATCAAAGGGATACACGGCCTTCAGCCCCTGCGGGAAGAAGGCTTCGGCGCCCTTCAGATAGTCGTCGATATTGCTCGCCGTTTCCAGCGCGTTCGCGCCGGTGGCGAGCTTCACGGCGATACCCGTGGCGGGCTTGCCGTTATAGCGG
>ERZ838516.3291-NODE-3291-length-14880-cov-5.451939_pt1 | contig 14880 bp, 11 predicted proteins | sample MGYA00519910_ERZ838516 | MGnify/ENA primary metagenome ERZ838516 (study PRJEB31850, sample SAMEA3708837) | human gut metagenome | biome: human gut; feature: human-associated habitat; material: faeces | place: China | collected 2014 ... | reverse complement strand
CATTGCGACACAGAAATCCATCCTCACGGATTATGTGAAAAAGCAGGGATGGCACTTAGCAAAAACGTATGTGGACGACGGTTACTCTGGTACAAATTTCCAAAGACCAAGTTTCCAGAACATGATTAAGGACATTGAAAGCGGTCTGATAAACTGCGTTATCACGAAAGATTTATCTCGTCTGGGGAGGAACTATCTTGATTGCGGACTGTATCTGGAAGTGTTTTTCCCAGAGCATAATGTGAGGTATATAGCGGTCAATGACGGCGTGGACACGCTCAATAAATCCGCTATGGACATCACGCCTTTCCGCAACATCCTAAACGAAATGTATTCCGCCGATGTGTCGGTCAAGATAAAATCGGCGTACCGAGCGAGGTTTCAGCAGGGGAAATTCATGGGGACGACAGCACCATACGGTTACGTCAAAGACCCCGCCGACCACAACCATCTGCTGATAGATGACAAAGTTGCCCATGTGGTAAGGGAAATATTTGACCTTGCGTTAGCGGGCAACGGAATCGCCAAAATCCGCAAGCACATCAACAAACAGCATATCTTACGCCCCGCCGCTTATGCGGCGGAGCAGGGGGCAACAGGCTATGAGAGGTATTTTGAGGAGAATGAGGAGAACCGTTATATTTGGAGCGAGAACAGCGTAAGGGGCATTTTAAGAAGCCCGATATATGCGGGAAACCTTGCAGGCTACAAGCGGATTGCCGCCAACATGAAAAGCAAGAAACGCCCCTCTAAGCTGCCCGAAGAATGGGAAGTGATACCAGACACCCATGAGGGGATAGTCACGCAGGAGGAATTTGATACCGTACAGCAGCTTATTACAAGCCGCAGATTACCAGAAAACAAGGGCGGCTTTGAGAACATCTTTGCAGGCGTTATTAAGTGTGCGGACTGCGGCTATGCGATGCGGGCTATGAGTGCCAACAGGAGGAAACGCCCCGACATCATCGACTGCGTACAATATTCCTGCAATAATTATGGCAGATACGGTAATATCATGTGTACCGCACACAGCATTGAAGCGAGGGACTTGTTCAACGCTGTCCTCACCGACATCAACCGATTTGCGGATATGGCAGTCAATGATGAAAAGGCAGTGAGGGCGATTGAAAAGCGGCTCACGGAAACAGACCAGAGCAAGGCAAAGGCACTGGAAAAGGAGCAAAGAAAACTGAACAAACGCCTTGCAGAACTGGACAGGCTGTTTTCCTCACTCTATGAAGATAAGGTGATGGAGCGTATTACCGAGCGGAATTTTGAGATGATGTCGGGAAAATACCAGAAAGAACAGCTTGAAATTGAAGCAAGGCTGAAAGAGGTAACGGAAACGCTCAGCGACAGCTATGAGAAGACGCAGGGTGTCCGTGATTTCCTCTCCCTAATCCGCAACTATCAAGGCATTAAGGAACTGGACGCAACCATCATAAACGCACTTATAGACAAGATACTTGTTTCGGAACGTGAGAAACTTACAGACGGAATGGTGCGGCAGGAAATCAAGATTTATTATAAATTCATCGGCTTTGTCGGTGAATTACATATCACACCGACAAAGCGGTGGACTGCGTTAAAGCCTAAGAATTGTACGGTGTGCGGTGTTGAATATGTTCCCCGCTCTGGCATATCGAAGTATTGTCCTGCTTGTGCCAAGAAGATACAGAGGGAGAAATCAAACGAGAGCAAACGCAGGAGCAGGGAGCGAAACAGACAGGCATGTATTGAACTGTCCGCAAAAAATGACCGACTGATTTGCAACAGCGGGAGGGAAGAATCATCCGTCAGGGGAACGAAAATGAGGAGGTTGATATTTACAGCTATGTTACCGAGCAGACCTTTGACAGCTATCTGTATCAGTTGGTGGAAAGCAAACAGAAATTCATCAGCCAGATCATGACGAGCAAGTCCCCTGTGAGAAGTGCCGAGGATGTGGATGAAATGGCTTTGAACTATGCGGAGATTAAGGCTCTGGCATCGGGCAACCCTTTGATAAAAGATAAAATGAATTTGGATATTGAGGTTTCCAAGCTGAAAATGCTGAAATCTACGTTTCTAAGTCAAAGGTACGCATTAGAGGATAAAATCATTAAATATTTTCCTGTTGAAATTGCCGAAACAAAAGAAAGACTTGCGGCCTATAACGAGGATATAAAAACGTTAAAGGAAAACACAAGACCGAATGTAGATGGATTTACAGAAATGGAGCTGAAAGGCACTGTTTACAGCGATAAGAAAGCGGCAGGAACGGAATTGCTTTCCTTATGTGCCTGTAAAGTCAATGCCGACAGAGAGAGCATCGGCAGCTATAAAGGACTGCGCCTTGATTTGGAGTTTGATAAATTTTCGAGGACTTTTGCCCTTGGTATGGAAGGAAAACAGCGGTATAAGGTGGAACTGGGCAGTGATGTTTTCGGTAATATTCAGAGGATGGATAACTTTCTTGAGGCACTGCCTGTGCGGGAGAATAACTGTAAGCAGAAGCTTGAGGAATTGGAGAAACAGTTGGAAAATGCAAAGGTTGAAGTGAAAAAGGAATTTGAAAAGGAAGATGAATTGGCAGAAAAAAGTAAGCGGTTGGAGGAATTGAATGTTTTGTTGAATGAGGATAATAAGAAAGTCCTTGTAGAAGAAAAAGAGGAAAAACAAAAATTACCTGCATATGAACGATAAGAAAAGGAGGAACTCTATGATTCACACAGACGAGCTTTACAGAAAAATATATGAAAATGCAGAAAAGGAATATACGGAGTATATTACTGAACTGAAAGAGAAGGATGCGGAATATCTGATTGACCATGCGTATGAAATAGCGGCAACGTACGATATTTTTGAGATTTTCAAAAGCGAGTGCCTTTCCCTTCCGGCTTTGACGGAGTATGCAAAAATAGAACATCCTTTGAGAAGTGCTTATACATATACACTTAAATTTGACGATAGTCGCATGGAAGAATTGAAGGACTTTATTCTGAAATTCGGTGAAGAAACTTCGGAAAGAAAGGCAAACAGATTTTATCAAAATCCCAATAGCCCAAGATATAATAAATCTTTCAGCAAAGCGGCAGAAAACGGGGAGAAATACCTTTTTATTGCCAGCTACAACAAGGATATGATGTGTATGGAATATTTCGACAGCAATATTTCGAAAGCAAATCATAGCGGAAAAACGGATGATTTTATGAAATCTTGGGTAAGCAAATTCGGTGTGGGGCGTTGCAAGTCAATTCTTGCACAGGTCATAAATGACTCTCTCTACGATGGACGTTATGAAAAAGAAGTTAAAGAAGATGTCAGGAAATATCGTTTCGGTTCAAAGGATAAGGAGTATCCGCTTATCAGAACGAACGAGCATCCGGGGCGGATAAACATTGTTTACAAGGAGCTTATGAAAATGGAACGGGAGAAAACCAGAAAAAACAAACAAGAGAGATAAGGAGTTGAGAATCTGTGCCATACATATCGAAAGAGGATTTAGAGCAGGCAAGGCGGATTGACCTGCTGACATATTTAAGAGCCTGTGAACCGGATGAGTTGGTTTCTATGGGGCATGAAAAATATAAATTGAAAAGCCATGACAGTTTGAAGCTTTCCAACGGCAAGTGGTTCTGGTGGTCGCATAGCATCGGCGGCAGCACTGCGTTGGATTATCTGATTCGGGTAAAAGGGATTGCCCTGCCGCAAGCCGTACTTCTTTTGAGCAAAGAATGCGGTTTTTTTTCATGCAGGGAGCCGTTGCCTAACCATGCAGAAAAACGAGGATTTGCGGAACGAAAGCTATACCTTCCGCAAAAGCATACGGATAATGAAAGAGTGAAAAAGTATCTCTTGGGGCGGGGCATTGCGGGCGAGATAATCGAGTATTGCATTGCTCAAAGGCTGCTCTATGAGGAGAGCCGATACCACAATGCAGTTTTTATTGGTTATGATGGAGAGAATCCCAAGTATGCGGCGATACGGGGAACGAATACAAAAAGAAGATTTTTGGCAGAAGCAGGAGGCAGCAACAAGGCCTTCTGTTTTTGTTTATGCAAAGGAAAGGACAAATTGAATGTGTTTGAAAGTGCCATAGATGCCATGAGCTATGCGTCCATGGTTTTGGAAGGCGGCGAGGACTGGACACAGCAGACCTATCTTTCCTTGGGCGGTGTCTACAAAAATAATCAAAACAGACTTCCGATTGCATTGGAAAAATACCTTAGCGAACATGGAGAGCCGCAAGAGATTATTCTGCGGTTGGATCATGATGAGGTGGGAAGAAATGCAACAAAAGATATTTTATCAGGCTTAAAAAACGCAAATGCAAAGGCAGTTTTCTGTGAGAAAGGAAAGGACTACAACGAATTTCTGATGATGCAAAAAGGACTTTTTTCTTCGGACAGGTCATGCGGAAAAGAAATGGATAGGTAGCACGCAAAGGATTTGTCGTGCTTTTGCAAGCATAGCATTTTGACGGCAAAATGCGGCTTGTTAGGGGATTTTGCCCCTAATACCCCAAAAAAGAGAAAGGCAGGTGCATGAAAAAATGAAGATACGAAACCGAAAAATAACCGTCAGACTTTCCGAAAAGGAACGGAAGTTTCTTGGAGAGCAGGCTGACGCAGGCGGTATGAAAATCGAGCCGTATATCAGAGAGCTTATTATGGGCAATGAGGTAAAGAGTAGACCGAAGGAAGAATGGGCGGAGGTTGTGCGGCAGGTTGCGGCGGTGGGCAACAACATCAATCAGATAGCAAGGAACACAAACATGGGCATGGAGATAACGGCGGATATTTTGAAAGAGGTTTTGGAAATGCAGAAACAAATCTGGGAAAGGATAAAAAATTTATGACATGGCAATCACAAAAATATTTGCGGTGCGGAGCAGATTGGATGACAGCATTAAATATGCGACCAATGCGGAAAAAACATCTGTCGAGGTGTTGGAAGGGAAAATCGAGTATGCCCGTAACGGAGAGAAAACCGAGAAACATATTTACGAAACAGCCCTTAATTGTTTTTCAGCGTCCACCGCCTACAGTGAAATGCAGAGGACAAAAGAAAAGTGGCATAAAACAGGCGGTGTGCTTGGGTATCATTTTATACAGTCTTTTAAGCCAAAGGAGGCAACGCCGAAGCAGGTACATCAGATTGGCGTGGAGTTTGCCAGAAGATGCTTCGGGGAGCGGTTTGAGGTTGTGATTGGTACACATCTTGACAGAAATCATTTGCATAATCACATCGTGGTTAATTCCGTTTCCTTTGCAGATGGGAAGAAATATCATTCCAATGCGAAAAGCTATTTTGGGGAGATACGAAAAATCTCCGATGAAATTTGCAGAGAATATGGACTTTCCGTGATTGAGCCGCAGAAAAAGGGGATACCTTACGGGGTTCTTCATGCGGAGAAAAACGGAAAACAGACAGTGCGAAGCCGGATTCGTGCGGATATAGATGAAGTAATCGAAGTGTCCTTAAATTTCACGGTTTTTCTGGAATTGCTGAAAAAGAGGGGGTATACGGTAAAATATCAAAATGTAAAGCATACTGCCGTAAAGCCGCCGTACAGCAAGAGGTTTATCCGTCTGGATAGCCTTGGCGAAGGCTACAGTGATACGGAGATTGCGGAGAGGATTTTAACGCAATCCATGCAGAAAAGAAAAACACCACAGCAGTCTGTTGTGCTGTTCCGATTATACAGCACGAAAGGAAAGAGATATGGCATCCGAAAAACAAAAAGAAAAGCGAAAATAACAGGCTTTGCGGCATTGTATTTTCGATACCTGTATCTGTTAAGAGGAAGGAAAACGCCAAGAACAAGAAAGCTCTCCTATTTTATGCTGGAGGAAAACACAAAATTTGAACGCTACCTAAAGCAGCACCGATTTTTGCATACGCATAACATCAACAGTATGGAAAGCCTTACGGTGTTTTATGCCGAAATGCAGAACCGGCATGAGAAGAACCGAAAAAAGAGAAGGCGATTGCAGTACAAAATGAGAACGGAGGGAGAAAGTGAAGCCTTGCAGGCAGAATTATCTAAACTCAGCCAAAAGATACGGGAAGAAGCCTTTTGTATCCGTATGTGCAGGCGGATTGAAAAGGATGCGGAAAAGATAGAAGAAAGACTGCATCAGGCGGAAGAAATCAGAGAGGAGGAAAAGGAATATGAGCCAAGGCAGCGAGGCAGCCGAACAAATGACAAGAGAGGCGGTAAAGCTTTCGGAAGAAGCAGTTAAGCTTTCGGCACTGGGAGCGAAAAATCTTGCGGCTCTGTGTCTGGCAATGGCAAAGGACAACCAGAAGCTGAAGGGCAAAACAAAGCTGAAACGTCTTTTGACCGAAGGCAAGGAGCTTCGGGTGTTTGATTTAAAGGAGGAAGATGTATCAGCCTTTGCAAAAGAGGCGAAAACGTATGGGATTTTGTTTTCTACGATAAGAAATACAAAATCGGCTCGGGATACGGTTGATGTGATTGTCAAAGCGGAAGATGCCGCAAGGATCAACCGTATTTTTGAAAATATGGGCTATGCGGTTCCGGAACGGGCAAAAAAAGAGATGTCCCGAATTCAGCAAGAGAGCAAATCAAGCGGGCTCGGGACTGGCTTAACGAAGGCGGATATGAGGAATGAAAGGGAATCGGTGGTCGGAAAAATAAAAACATATCAAAGGCTTTTGCAAAATCAAAAAAAGAGCAAAGAAAAGGAATGGGGCGAGAGATAAGCATGAAAAAGATTTTTATAACTGCAATACTGACAGCCATATATGCCTGCACGACGGTTTATGCGGCGTATTACCCTGTCAGTATTGATGAAAGCACGAAAAACGGCATAAGAACGATTACCAAAAGCTATGAATTGAATCAGGATGATGATGTGACTGCCATTTCAAAGGAAGGCTTTGAGCAAAATGGCAGTTTTTTTGTTTTCAAGGACATGGTAAAAACAGAACTGCCGCAGGCGGAAAGCAAGGAATACAGCGAAAAGGTTGTAATCAGCAGCAAAAGCAACAAGATGAATGACATTCTTCCGCTTTTGGAGGAAGAAAAACAGGTTGTTACGGAGGATGGATTTTCGGGGACGGTAAAGCTGGATCTTTCAAATTTGAAGATTGAAGGTGCAGGCTATGGCACAAGCACGAAGAATGTTAGCACAACCAGAACTTATCCGAATCTGGATAGTGCGGATACGCAGTACATTCCAAAAACAACCGTAGAGAACGGAAAGACCTTAGAGCTTTCGGGGATTCACTGGCAGAGCGGAAATACACAGAACATCAATGATACTGCCATTACGGACAGGTATACGGCGGTTGCCACCTATACGGGAACGGTCAGCAACAGCTATGTGAAAGGCTATACGGTTACGGCGGAGTATAAGGGTACTGTTTCCAAGACGAATACGGATAAGGTGCTGTATACGGCAATTTTTGAGGAAAGCACGCCGACAGAGAAAAATAAGGCAAATGCTCTATATGCCGTTCTTCCTTTGGGTGGTGCTTTGGCAGGCATTGTGGGAACGATTTTACTTGGAAAACGGAAAAAGAGAAAGGGTATTGAATATGAAGAAGAAAGCAACGATGTGGACATTGACACTGCTGATGACGATGATGACAACTACCCCGGCATTGGCACTGGAGTATAACGTATCCGACAAGGCGGCAGGCGAGTTTGGGAAAAACACAAGCGTGGAAACTGTGACAGTGGTTGGCGAGGAAAAACGGTTTAATGTAAATGTGAGCAAGGACAGTGCTTTTGTGCCGCCAATTTTCGGCAGCCCTTCTGCCGATACAAAGGGGACAGGCTATCTGCTGACACCGAATATTTCCGGTGTGGGAGAAATGAATATCGGCAGTGGTGCAGGCGGTGTAAATGTCCCTAATTCTTTCGCAAATACAACGCAGTTTCCGCCTTCCAATGGAACAAATGATACGGGATATGCTTCTTCGGATAAATTTACACTGCCTGACGGGTTATATTATGCGGACGGCAGTATCGGTACATTGAAAATTCCTTCCGTAAATTTGAGCGTAAAGGTGTATGAAACGGAAAGTCTGGAATCCCTTGCCAGAGGTGCCGGGCATTTCAAATCCACTTCCTGTTGGGACGGAAATATCGGCATTGCAGGACATAACCGAGGGGTAACCAATCATTTCGGCAAAATCCATACCTTGAAAAAGGGGGATAAAATCAAATACACCACCAAACTTGGAACAAGAACCTATCGGGTAAAAACAGTAACGAAAATTAAAGAAACAGATTATTCTTATCTGGGAAGAACTTCGGATCACAGAATTACGTTGATTACCTGTGTGGAAAATGTACCGAGCAAGAGATGGTGCGTGCAGGCGGTTGAAGTCAAATAAAAACTTGATTTTTTTGACAGAGATTTGCGGTAATTCTATACTGAAGGAACAAGAGGGTTTTCAAAAGAAAAAAGGAGGAAGAATATGAGACTTGTATATTTGCTGTTACTGACATTGTTATTTCCGACAGCTGTTTTTGCACAGCCTTACAGAACGGTGTCCTATGATGCTTCCGACAGAAAAGTGATTACATATACCTGTGATCCGAATGAAACACCGGAGTGGTTCAAAGAGAATTATTTAAAAGAAGAAAAAGCGAAAGAGCCTATCATTTCCGAAACAAAGACAGAAGTAGTTTCCGAGCAGAAAAGGACACCGCCCAAGGAGGGGAGTATTCCTGCAAAAATTGAAACGGTGGATGCCGGCGGGAAAGAAATTTTTACAGAGAATTACCGTATCGGATATGCAGGACAGTGTACTTGGTATGCCAGAGGGCGGTTTCATGAGGTGAACGGCGTGGAGCTGCCGACCATCGGTTATGCGAAGGATTGGCTGATGGCCCCTTTGGTAAGTGATAAGGTGGACGTTTGCCTTGATGTGAATACGGTTCCCGAACATTCCATTGCGGTGTATGCCCCGAAAGCAGATAGCCGCTTGAAAGGTCATGTGGTATTTGTGGAATATGTGGAACGGGATAAAGACGGAAACCCTGTGAATGTTTATTATACGGATGCAAACGGCAAGCATGATACCGAGAAAAATAAGTATACAAAGGGCTGTGACGGCCAAGTCATTCAGGAAAGCTTTCGGGAGTTTCGGGAAAATCGGCACTTGAAGCTTATTGGGTATGTGGTAAAAAAATAATATTGACACTACGTTGCTTGTTTAATATGATACTGATAAAAGGAGGTCGGGGTTGTGAAAATTTTGGATGAGTATTTAAAAAAGCCATATCGTATGAATATCAAAGAAGATAAAGACGAGGGCGGCTATGTGGTATTTTTTCCCGAACTTCCCGGGTGTATCACTTGCGGCGAAACAATCGAAAGTGCTGTGAAAAATGCAGAGGATGCCAAAAAAGAATGGCTTATAGCTGCTTTGGAAGAAGGAATAAAAATTTAATTATGGCAAATCAAAGTGTCTTGGGAAACCAAGGCATTTTTTATTGCAAAAAAGGAGGAAAAAATTATGACGATAGGAAAGAAAATCGTATCTGTATTTTTATCTTTTCTGATGCTGTTTTCGGTATGCGTGGAGGCTTTTGCAGGCACTTCCATGGAAACGGCATTAAACAGGGTAAATCTGTATGTAAAGGAAGAAAGCAAAGGGCAGCTTTTGACTTGGAAGGGCGTGATTGATGCGAGAAATTTTGCACCCGATGTGATTGTATATAAGGCGGAGGACGGAAAGGAATATCCTGCCTTTTGTGCCAATCCGAATAAGGGCGGTGTAGAGAATTTTGCGGCGAAAAATTATGATGTTGATGTGGACAGGTTAGACAAAGATCCGCATGTTTGGGGTGCGATTACAAACGGATACCCTTATAAAACGCCTGCCGAACTGGGTGTGAAAAATGCTTATGAGGCGTATTACATCACAAAAATGGCAGTTTGGGCAATCGTCCATGATAACTACAGCAATCTGAATGACTGGAAGGCAAACGGCAGCCAAAATAATCATGTGGAAAAGGCAATGAAGGCTTTGGTTGCCAAGGGCAGAGCCAACACAGCGGTTTATCCCACATGGCTTGCGGTCAATCCCAAAAGCATAACGGTTTCCGTTGATGAGAAGGACAGCAATTACATCTCCCAGACATATACATTGAAATCCAATGCGGACATCAAAAGCTACAGAGTTGTGATTGACGGTAACGTGCCTGCGGGGGCAAAGGTTACGGATGTCAGCAATAAAGAGAAAACAGAGTTTTCAGGCAGTGAGCTGACCTTTAAGGTATTGATTCCGAAGGACAGCCCGAAAGGCGAGTTTCGTGTTTTGGTAAAGGGCAAGCTGGAGAACAAATCCGTTTTATTTGGTGTGGCACATGATGAGAAAAAGCAGAATTATTATGTTTCCCCGTTGCCTTCCTATAACGGGGATTCTTGGGTGCAGCTTGCGTATGCACCTGAAGGCGGTGATGTTCCCGATACGCCCGAAACACCCACAACAGATGTACAGATTTTGAAGGTAAGGAAAGGCACAAAGGAAGGCTTGGCAGGTGCGGTTTTCAAGGTGGAAATTGACGGAAAGACCATTGGGCATTATGTGACAGACAAAAACGGCGAAATCAAAATCGAAAAGGTAACCGGAACACTTTCTGTTACGGAAGAAGGAGGACCCAAGGGTTATGTGTTGGATGAGAACAGTCACAAGGATGTGGAAATCAGAAACAATGACGAGCCTACGGTTATCACCTTTGCCAATGAGGAGCAGGCACAGCTTGAAGTGGTAAAGCTTGATGCGGATACAGGGGATAAGCTGGAAGGTGCGGTTATCCGAGTTGCCTATGACGGCGGTAATGATTTTTGGGATTTACACACAAATGCCTCCGGCAAGGCAAGCCTTTCCAATCTGAAAAGCGGCACCTATTCCGTTAAGGAAATTTCCGCACCGGCAGGCTATCTGCTCAATGATACGGTGCAGACAGTGAAACTGGAAGCAGGCAAAACAGCATCCGTCACGCTGAAAAATAAGGCAAAGCCCGGTATTCTCATTAAAAAATATGATGAAGATACAGGGATGCCACTGCCCGATGCGGAGTTTTCCGTTGCGAAAAAAGGCTGCAGTATTGTTTATGAAGGCATGACAGATAAAAGCGGTCAGATGAAAGTCGAAAATCTTTCCGAAGGCTGGTACACCATTACGGAGATTGCCGCACCGAAGGGCTATCTTATTGCGGATAAGAGCAAGGATGTATATTTGGAAGGGGGCAAATGTGTTGCAGTCAAATTTGACAACAGGCTCAGACCTTCCTTGCAGCTTATGAAACTGGATGCAAAAACAAACGAACCCCTTGCAGGTGCAAAATTCAAGGTAACAAAAACAGAGGATAAAACCGTAAGCGAACATGTAACCGATCAAACAGGAACGGTTGTGATTCGAGATTTGGATGAGGCGGTTTATACGGTGGAGGAAATCCAAGCACCAGATGGCTACACCATCAGCACCGATAACCATAAGGACATTGCTCTGGAATGGGGCAAAACCAAAACACTTATTTTTACGGATACCAAAAAGCCGACACTTATCATTACCAAAACAAATGCACTGACCAATCAAGGTGTTCCCGATACGGTATTCAAGATTCAGAGAGAAAAAGCCGACGGCGGCGTTGTGACACTGGGAACATACAAAACAGATGCCAACGGGCAGATTATTCTGAAAGGCGTGGATGTAGGCTGGTATGTGATTACGGAAGTGAGAGCGGCACAGGGGATGAGCCTGCCCTCCAATCCTGTCACAAGAAAATATCTTGCGGAAGGCGAAAATGCGTATACGGATTTGAAAGGAAGCACAGCAATCACTGACACAGATAAAACAGAAAGTACAGATAAACCGGAAAATACAGGCAAGAATACTGTGAAGGTTACTTCCGGCAAGGACTATGGCGAGGAAATTCCGAACTATCCTTTAAACAGTATTGTTATCAAAAAGACCGATGCCAATACCTCCAAACTGCTTGCAGGTGCGGCATTTGAGGTGCGAAAGGTAAGCGGAGATATTTCCGGCAGCTCCGGCACGATTATCGGCAGATATACCACCGATGACAGCGGCATTATTGTTATTACAGGCTTGGAGGCAGGAGCATATCTCATTGAAGAAGTACAGCCGCCTGCAAATTATCTGCTTTCTGAAAACAGCAAGCAGCAGGCGTGGCTTAAAGCGGACGGCACAAGTGTGGTTGAGGTGGCATTTGCGAATTATCCCTATGGACATCTTCTGATTACCAAAACAGATGCAGATACCAAAAAACCGCTTATGGGTGCAAAGTTTAAGGTAACAACGGCAGACGGAACGGTTGTGGGAAATGCCAACGGAGAGTTTATTACCGACAGCAACGGAGAAATCTTGATTTCAAACGTAAGGCCCGACAGCTATGTGGTAACGGAAATCCAAGCACCCACAGGATATGAAATCAGCGAAGAAGCAAAAACGATTCAGGTCGGCACAGACGGCGGAACATATCAGCTGCGTTTTGCCGACAGAGCATTAAACGGATTGGTTATTTCCAAGATTGACGAAGAAACCAGAGAGCCGATTAAAAATGTTACATTTGAAGTAAGTAAAATGAACGGAGAACGTATCGGCACATACCGCACCGACAGTGACGGCAAAATTGCACTTTCCAATCTGGAATCCGGTTGGTATACGGTAATCGAAACGAAGGCTGCGAAAGGCTATGCCCTTGATAAAGAGCCAAAGCATATCGAAGTGAAAAACGGAAAGCAGGTGTTGTTGACTGTTACCAACAGACAGACCTCTTCCATGCTCATTCACAAGATAGACTCTGTCACAGGCGAGGGCATTTACGGTGTTACCTTTCTTGTCAGCGATGCAAGGCATAACCCAATCGGACAGTATACTTCCGACCAGAACGGGTATGTGTATCTCGACAGAGAGCTGAAGGACGGGAAATATTATGTGCAGGAGATTCAGCCTGCCGAGGGGTATCTCATTGACCATACGAAGAAAACATTTTATGTGGAATACGGCGAAACCGGTCATATCACATGGAAGAATACACCGCAGATGGGACAGATTCAGATTACAAAGAAATCTGCGGATGATAACCCGATCAACGGCTTGGCGGCAGGAACGCTTCTGCCCGATGCGGTATTTGAAATTTACAGCAGAGCAGGGAATCTTGTGGATACCGTAAAGACAGATAAAAACGGCAGAGCAGTCAGCAAAACACTTCCTTTGGGAAGATATGTGATTAGGGAAACAAAGGCTCCGAATTACTATATTGCAGAAAAGGCGGAAATCAATGCGGAGATTGAATTCAGCGGTCAGATTGTACGCCTTGAGGTATTAAACAAGAGCTGCTACACCAATGTTTCCGTTACAAAGAGAGGATACAACCAGATTGTACCGGGACAGGAGGTACGCTATACCTTTACAAACATCAAAAATAATTCTACCGTACCGCTGAATAGTTTTTATTGGAGAGATACCCTTCCTGTCAATGCGGTGAGATTGGAGAAAATCATCACAGGCACTTGGAATCAGAGACTTTCCTATAAGATTGTTTATAAAACAAATCTGAATGGTACATACAGAACGCTTGCCGATAATTTAAGCACTGCCGAAAACAGAGTCATTTTTGCATCCCCGGCGGCATTGGGGCTTGCATCCAATGAATATGTGACAGAGGTAATGTTTGTTTTCGGGACGGTAAAGAGCGGTTTTGCGCAGGTGGAAACACCATATATTTATTGCAGGGCATTGTCTCATCTTTCCCATGAATACCGTTTTGCAAATAAAACCGATGTCGGCGGTTTATGGAACGGTCAGTGGATTATGGGCAATGACAGCTTTGTTACCGTTGTATATGGAAAGAAAACAGCAAAGGTTCTTCCGAGAACAGGATATTAAAAAGTAGTGTGAATGAATATGAAACAGAAATTGAACTTTCAGCAGGCTGCCCTTTTATGGGCAGCTTGTTCTATTATCATTGTTTGGCTTGGGATATTGGCATCTGATTGTTGCGGAGAAGGCATAAAGCTGACAGAGTTTCTTTCTCTGTTTTCGGAACGGTTACAGCATCCCTTCTGCCTTTCTTTGAATGGATATACCGTCCGCTGTGTGTTTGCGGCACTTTGTATGTATGCTCTGGCGGTTGGCTATTATTACACCTCAAAAGGAAATAAGAGAACGGGCGAGGAATACGGCTCGGCAAAATGGGGAGATGCAGCAGCCTTGAACAGAAAATACAGAGATAAAGCCGGCAACATCATTCTTTCGCAGCATATCTCAATGGGACTTGATGGCAGAAAGCATAAGCGAAATCTGAATGTCATCGTTGTGGGCGGTTCGGGTGCAGGCAAGACCAGAGGGTATGTTTTGCCGAATATCATGGAGTGCAACTGCTCCTATATCATTGCAGACCCAAAGGGCGAAATCCTAAGAAAGACAGGTGGGCTGCTTGAAAAGGAAGGCTATGAGATTTGTGTTTTGAATTTGGTAGACCTTGAAAAATCGGATTATTATAATCCTATTGCCTATCTCAGAAGTGACCATGATGCACTGAAGCTTGTGACCAATCTTATTAAAAATACCAATGAGAAGGGGCAGAAAAGCAGTGATCCCTTCTGGGATAAATCCGAGGCGGCAATTTTACAGGCATTTATTCTGTATCTGCTGCATGAAGCACCGGCAAGTGAACAGAATTTTTCTACCGTTATGTATATGATAGAAAATGCTGCCGCAAGCGAGGAGGACGAAAGCTATAAAAGTCCGGTGGATTTGCTTTTTGATGACTTGGAACGGAAGAATCCCGAGCATATCGCACTGAAAATGTATAAGGTTTTCAAACAGGCGGCGGGTGTTGTATGCTCTAAAAGACTTCTTAATCAAGCGGTTGGGAAGTCT
>ERZ838516.3253-NODE-3253-length-15032-cov-2.446885_pt1 | contig 15032 bp, 10 predicted proteins | sample MGYA00519910_ERZ838516 | MGnify/ENA primary metagenome ERZ838516 (study PRJEB31850, sample SAMEA3708837) | human gut metagenome | biome: human gut; feature: human-associated habitat; material: faeces | place: China | collected 2014 ... | reverse complement strand
TGCACGCGCCGGCAGCTTGTTCGATGCCTTGCTCCATCTGTGCGGTATCTTCGACGGGTGCCTTGTCGTTCGACTGCTGAATCAGTCCTTCCGGGAACAATACGCCCACGGCCACGCCGATAACCAAGCAAACTATGGCGCACACCAGTGCGATGATGCCGCCCGCGCCCACTCCCCCGTGAGTGGCGTACCGAGGCATGGTGACTCGCGCAGCGATGACCAGAATCAGGGTGATGCCGATAAGCACCGCCGCCATCAACGCAATGTATCGTCCTGGCACTGCCGTCATAAAGGAAATGGCGTAAGGCGCGATCTCATGAACCGCCGAGGTGGCCGATACCACGACGGCTAGCAGTCCGCTGACAACGGCAAGTCTGCGGCACAATATCGACGTTGGGCTGCTGGCTTTTGTAGCGGCGAATCGCCGGCCGGCATCCCGCCTGGATGGGCGTCGATTCTGTGCACGACGTGAGCTGCGCGAATCGTCATACTGACCATCGCCGAAGAAATCGTAGTCCTCATCGTTGCGGGCCATCGGTGCCCCCCCTTCCTGCCGATTACACAGCTAGTGTACCGCTATGGCTTGGGAATGGCGGTCATTCGGGGGAATGATTCAGGGCACAAAAAGAACCCCGGCGGTTGCCCGCCGGGGAGAGAAAGGAGAGAGAAGAAGAAAGGGGGTTCAATTGTCGGGAACTGCTGCGGCTCCTGATCAGCTTTCCGCTGACATCTTTTATATAACCACTGCTTTCTGGGTCTACCTCTAAGTTTCTCTGAGAAAAACCTGAGAATACTTGCGATTGATGGACCGCGGAAGCGTGAGGAGCCTCTCACGTTTCCGCCCAAGGCGCTAGACTTGAAGGCAGTATTTATTTGCCCAAGGAGTTTTTCACATGCTGCTGTCCGACCGCGACATTCTCGCCGCACAGTCCGCAGGTCATATCTCACTTGATCCGTGGACCCCCGAAATGGTGCAGCCCGCTTCCATCGACGTGCGATTGGATCGGTACTTCCGTTTGTTCAATAACCACGCCTACACCTATGTCGATCCGGCGGAAAACCAAGGCGCGCTCACCGAACAGTTCGAGGTGGCTCCCGACGAACCGTGGATTTTGCACCCCGGCGAGTTCGCACTGGGTTCCACGTGGGAATACGTCAAGTTGGACCCGTCCATTGCCGCCCGTCTGGAAGGCAAGAGCTCACTGGGCCGATTGGGGATTCTCACCCATTCGACTGCGGGCTTCATTGACCCCGGTTTCGAGGGGCATATTACGCTTGAGCTGTCTAATGTGTCGACGTTGCCAGTCAAACTATGGCCTGGCATGAAAATCGGCCAGATGTGCTTCTTCCAGCTGAGCTCGCCCGCTGAGCACCCTTATGGCTCCAAGGGCACCGGCTCGCATTATCAGGGCCAGCGGGGTCCGACGCCGAGCCGTTCCTACGAGAATTTCTACCGCGCGCACATCGACGACTGAGCGTTGCGACGTACCATTCGGCCGGCGGATGCCGGCCATTTGCTTAATCCCAAGGAGATGTCATGACCAACAGCGATGGCGGGTTCCAGTTCGACTTCCAGCAGCCCGAAAAGCCGGTCAGGCCAACGGTTCCTCCGATTCCCGGGCAAGAGACAGCAGCATATGGTGCGCAGCCAGCGGCACAGGACATACCGGCGCTGCAGTTCCCGCAGTCTGTGTGGGCTGTGCAGTCTGCGCAGCCCACACAGTTTGTGCAGCCCGCGCAAGCAGCGTATGCCGCACAACCCACGCAAGCTGTGCCGCCCGTACAAGCCGCTCAGCCGACGCAGCCCATCGATCCGGCCATGACGCAACCGTTCTCGCCGCAATTCCCGGCTGCGGTTGCCGCACAAGCACCACAGCCGGCGGCAGCCACGCAGCCAGTAGTATCCGAAACACCAATCGCCGCTGCGCCCGGCCAGCAGCAATACGTTTGGGATCAGACGACGCAAAGCTTCCGCCCGGTGGAACCGACAGCGCCAGTGACGCCAGCAGCACCAGCCGCACCAGCGGCACCGGCGACATCGCCTGTTTCGGTAGCTTCAAACGCCGCGACACAGGCGTTCCAACCCAATCAGGCCGAGCAGCCTGCGGTAGATGCCGAGGCAACACAAGCGTTCCAGCCTGATCAGGTCATGGCAACACAGCCTTTCGAAGCTCAGGCCATGCCGAATGCCGAAACCGCGGCCACACAGGCATTCCAGCCTGATTCAGCTGCGGCCACACAGGCATACGGCGCATCATCCACCGTATCCGGTGAGACCGTTACCATGCCGGCAACGCAAGTAGCGTCTGCCGATGATGCTGCAGCCACACAGGTGTTCCAACCGGCCGCCCTGGCCGCTTCGGCACAGGCTCAGCCTGCTGTGATGCCTCCCTCCATTCCGTTGGATCAGGTCTCCGATGAGGACGATTCCGATGGCGCCGAGCCTCGTCACGGCAAAAAGAACACCCGCAAGATCATCAGCATTGCCGTAGCAGTAGTCGCCGTGATAGCGCTGGTTGTCGCCGGCCTGCTCTGGTGGCATTCCAACAGCAGCAAGGCGAGCCAAGCCGTGGCATTGGCCGAGTGCAAGGTAGCGGCCAAGCAGTACACGAATGCTCAGAAGAAGCTCACCACCGCCATATCCAATGGCCAAACCAGCGCGCAAACATCCACCAGCGATGTGGCCGATGCCAATACGCTCACCACGCTGAATCAGGCGTTGCAAGACGCCGGCAATCCGGCTGACACCGCCAAGTGCGATTCCAGCCTCAACGCCACTGAGTTGAAGTCTCACACTAAAGAGCTGCAGAATGATGCCAGCGACATGGCTGACAAGACGGATGCCATCAACAATGCGATCAAGGCCGTTAATACTTCAAAGGCGACGGCCGATACCAACACACTGAAATCGAACCTGAGCTCGGCTATTTCGCAGGCGCAGGGCACGCTGGATAATTCCGCGGGCAGTGTGGCCGATGAAAACACCCGCACCGCGCTGCAAAACGCCATCACCGAGGCCAATACGGTGATGAACGGGACCAGTCCGTCCGAATCCGACGTCAACAATGCGATTTCTAAACTGCAGAAGGCCGAGTCCGACGTCACCGCCTCGATGCAGGCCAAGCAGCAGGCAGATGTCGCCAAGCAAGCTCAGGAAGAGGCTCAGCAGAAGGCCGACCAAGAGGCACAGCAGAAGTCTCAAGACGAGTCCAACAATAACGGCGGCGACAACTCCACCTCTACTGACGGCACCGACGGCAGCAACAACTGAGGTCTGCAGCGTTCTCCTGTTTCCCATGGGGCGGTAACTTCCCCATGGGGCGGTTAGCACATTTTCCTTTTTCGCGGAATAATGCCGTTTTCAGCGACCGCCCCATGAGGAAATCACCGCCCCATGGGATAGTTACCGCCCCATGAGGAGCCGTTTGGATATAGCAGTGGGCCGGGCTCTGAATACCAGAGCCCGGCCCACTGCTATATGCCCACAATCAGGGCTATTGCGATGGCTTAACGCTTGGCCATCGCGCGTAGCACAATCTTGCGCAGTTCGGAGGCAATCAGCACGATTGCGGCCAGGCAGATGCATTCCACCCAAGCCATCGGGCTCAATGCCACGGTGCCGAACGGACCGTTGAGGAACGGCACGTAAATCACCACGAGCTGCAGCGCCACGGACAAACCAATCGCACCCCATAGCCACTTGTTGGAGAACAGACCCACGAATGCGGACTGCAGATGCGAACGGGAGGACAGCGCGTTGAACAGCTGGGCAAACACCAGAATCGTGAAGCCCATCGTACGGGCCTCGGTCATCTGCGCTTCATGGCCGATGGCATCCACCGAGCGGTCGGTGAACAAGCCGCCGGACAGGTGCATGTCCATACCAATCAGCGTGACGATGGCCATGATGACGCCGATGTAGATGATGTCGCCCCACATGGAGGCGTCAATCACGCGGTCCGTCACCTTACGCGGTTTACGACCCATCACATCGTCGGTCTGCGGGTCCACGCCCATAGCCAACGCCGGCGCGGCATCGGTCAGCAGGTTGATCCACAGCAACTGTGTGGCGAGCAGCGGCACGGTGACGCCCACGGTTTCCGGCTGGCGGATGCCGAGGAAGCCAGCAAACACCACACCGAGGAACACGGTGAACACCTCACCCACATTGGAACTCAGCAGGTAGCGCAGGAACTTGCGGATGTTGTCGAAGATCACGCGACCCTCGCGTACGGCGGCCACGATGGTGGAGAAGTTGTCGTCCGCCAGAATCATCTTGGCGCTCTGCTTGGTCACTTCGGTGCCGGTGATGCCCATGGCCACGCCGATGTCCGCGGACTTGACTGCCGGGGCATCGTTCACACCGTCGCCGGTCATGGCCACGATGTTGCCTTGGCGCTGCAAGGATTCGACGATCTTGAGCTTGTGCTCGGGGGCCACGCGCGCGTACACGGACACTTCGGACGTGGCCTTGTCGAGCGCGGCCTCATCGGGCAGCTGGTCGAGCTGGTCGCCGGTCAGGGCCTTGCCATCCTTGGCGATGATGCCAAGGTCGGAGGCGATGCGGGCGGCGGTCAGCGGGTGGTCGCCGGTGATCATCACCGTGCGGATGCCGGCACGATGGGCCTCGGTCACGGAGTCGCGCACCTCAGTACGCGGCGGATCGATAATGCCGACCATGCCATTCCAGATGAGATCGGTTTCAATGGCTTCGGCCTGATCGGCGATGTCGGACACCTGGCCTGCAGCGTTGACGCTTACACCGGGCACATCAGCCAAAGAACCGGTTTCCAGCGGACGGCAGGCCTCGCCAAGCGTACGGTAGGCCTCGGAGGAGAGACGTTCGACGGTGGCGAGAATCGACTGGCGATCGCCTTCGGTGAGCTTACGGACCTGACCACCCACGCGGATGCGCGTGCAGTAGCTCAACAGCACGTCGGGCGCGCCCTTGGCGAACACGGTGAGCTTGTCTGAATCGGTGCTGTCCTTGGCGATGATGGACATGCGCTTGCGTTCGGAGGTGAACGGAATCTCGCCAACGCGCGTGTATCGCTTGATCTTGCGATCGGCCTTGACCTTGCGTGCGGCCACGATCAGCGAGACTTCGGTGGGGTCGCCCACAATCTCCCAACGGCCGTTCTCCTCGCGTAGTTCGCCGTCGTTCGCGAGCGTGCCGGCCACGAGCGTGGCGACGACTTCATCGGCCACAATCTGGGCCTGCTCGGATTCAGGACTGACGCCGCCGGTCATAACCATGCGGCCTTCCGGCGCGTAACCGGTGCCAGTGATCTGCACTTCGCCGGACGGGGTGACCACACGTTCCACGGTCATCTCGTTGCGGGTCAGCGTACCGGTCTTATCCGAGCAGATCACGGAAGCGGAGCCCAAGGTCTCCACCGAATGCAGTTTCTTGACGATGGCGTTGTGCGCGGCCATACGCTGCACACCAAGCGCCAGCACCACGGTCAGGATGGCGGCCAAGCCTTCCGGCACGGCGGCCACAGCCAGCGAGACAGCCAACAGCAAGGAATCAATCACGTCATGGACGTCGTTGAAGCCTTCCAGCACGGCGAGCGCCACCAGCACCACGACAGCGATGACGCACACCGCAATGCCGAGGATCTTGGAGACGTAATCCATCTCCTTCTGCAGCGGAGTTTTCTCATCTTCGGTGGCGGAGAGCATGTCGGCGATCTTGCCGACCTGCGTATTCATACCGGTGCCGGTCACGATTGCGCGGCCGGTGCCTTGCGTCACGGAAGTGCCGTTGAAGATCATGTTGGCGCGGTCGCCCAGCGCCTTGGCTTCGGTGAGTGTGTCCGGCTTCTTGCCAACCGGCACGGATTCGCCGGTCAGTGAAGCCTCGGCGATGCGCAGGCTGGCCGCGTTGACCAGTCGGCCATCAGCGGAGACCGAATCGCCTTCCGCAAGGACGATGATGTCGCCGGGGACCACGTCGGCGGTGTTGATGCGCATGACCTTGCCATCGCGCAGCACCGAGGTCTGCGGGGCCGTCATTTGTGCGAGCGCTTCGACGGCCGCCTCGGCCTTGGCTTCTTGCATATAGCCGAGCACAGCATTGACAATCAGGATCAAGATGATCACGATGGCGTCGAACGGCAGCACTTCGCCGCCTTCCGCGCCGGGCTGCGCATTGGCTTTTTCGATGAACCAAGCGATCACCGAGATAATAGTGGCCGCGATCAGCAGGTAGACCAGCGGATCTTGGAATTGGGCCAGGAATTTCTTCCATTTCGGTACGGGCGGGGCGCTGGCGAGCTCGTTCGGGCCGAATTTGGCCAGTCGGCGCTTGGCTTCTTCCTCGCTCAGGCCGTGGGATGGGTCGACGTTCAGGGCTTTGGCCACGTCGTCGGCGCTGGTCAGACTTGGATCAGTATCCCCCAATAGCGCTTCCTGTGCGCGCACCTCTTCCGATTCCACGACCCCGTTCGTTGCGGTCGTGGACACTGCGGATTGATCTTTGAGATCATCCATAATGTTCTCCTTGGTATTGCCGCGGAGTAGTCAGCCTTGCGGCCGCTGCCGGGTTTTCTCTCCCGGCTGGACGCACAGGACTGCGCGGTTATGGACACCGGCGCAACTGCTGCCGATGCATACGATTGCCATTATTCCATAACCGCGTGGCGCACTTGGCGCACAGCGTAATAGCGTTTTGCCTAGAACAGGCGACGCAACCAGGCCTCAGCCAAATCAGGCCAACACTGCACGCATTCGACGATGTGCGCATAGAAGCCGTTACCGGCAGTTTCCGCATTGGCCAAGGACAGGCCGTGGCTGCCTTCAGGGAACAGGTGCGCCTCAATGCTCACGCCGGCGGCCCGGCAGGCCTGGATGAGCATTAGCGTGTTCTCCACGGGCACGGCGTCGTCGGTCATGGTATGCCAGACGAAGACGGGTGGCGTTTTGGCATCGATGTGCTTTTCGATGGAGAACTTGTCCAGCAAAGCCTGATTGTGAGCTTGGTCCCCTAGCAGGCATTGGAAGCTGCCGCGATGGGCGTACTTGCCGGCGGTGATTACTGGGTACGAGAGCATCAGCGCGTTCGGGCGCACGGCGTCCGGGTCTATGCCGCCCTGTTCGCGGATGTCTTCGTCGCCGACCGAGGTGGCGAGGTTGGCGGCCAGATGCCCGCCTGCGGAAAAGCCGAGTACGGCCACTTGCGCGGGGTTTACATGCCACTGATCCGCATTGGCGCGAATCAGGCGCATTGCCTCGGCAGCCTCCAGCAAAGCCACCGGATAGCGGCTGGGCTGCACCGAATAGCGCAGCACGAATACGGCGAAGCCTTTGGCCAGGAATTGCAGGGCCACTGGCTCGGCTTCGCGGTCAGAAGTCATGGCGTAGCCGCCGCCAGGCAAAATCAGGATGGCCGGGCGTATACGGTCCGGTTCCATCTCCTCGCTGTTGTCGGCCACATAGCCAAAGAATCGCGCCTCGCTGCCATCAATGCCAACGATGGTTTGTTGAATGTATTGCATGCCATACATCATACGCGCAGAGAATAGTTCTCGATAAGAACCACTCGCCATATGCGGTCTTGCCCGTATCTCCAAACCGAATAACGCTTACAGCGAATCGTGAAGACTGCGGGCCATGGCGCGGTCGCGCGAGCCTTTGGTGAGCTTGAGACCGAGGGTCACGGCAATCAACACAACAGTGCAGGCGATCCACAGCGTTCGACCGCCGAAGTTGCTGATAGTCCAGCCACCAATCAGCGGCGCCAGCGCAATCGACGCCGACCACACTACGTTGTAGACGCCCTGATACGTGCCGCGCGCCGACGCGGGTGCCATGGCGGCAACCGTAGTGGTGGCGATAGGGAATGTGCCCAGCTCACCCAGCGTCCACAGCACTACGGCAAGCGCGAATCCGCCCCAAGAATGGGCCGCGGCCTGCACCGCATAGCCGATGACGGTTACGGCGAGGCCCATCACCAGCACGCGTGAATTGCCCATGCGCGCGAACAGTTTCATCGCGGGAATCTGCAGCAGGCACAACATACCGCCATTGATGGTGAGCAGCACCGAATACTCGCCCAGCCCTAGACCAAGGTCCGTCATGGCAATGGGCAGGCCGGAGGTGCTTTGGAAGTACACAAGGAAGTAGCCGAACATCAGCAGGGAGAAGCCGAGGAATGGAGTATCGGTGAGCACGCGCCGCCAATTGCGAGACATGGCGCCCTTGACACTGGCAGCCGGTGCGGCATCCGAGTGATTCGGCCTCTCAATGCCGGCGAATTCCGCATGGGTAACACTGCATTCGTCTTCATGGCGCACCGCACTTGGCACCGATACAGTAATCCCCAAATGCCGCACCTCGCGGAAGAACGCAATCAGCAATATCGTGACGGCTATCATCACCGCCGCTTCAACGTAGAACATCAGCGAATACGAGATCTTGACCAGCTGGTTGGCCACAATCGGTCCAATCGCGTACCCAAAATTAATCGCCCACGATTGCAGTACGTATGCACGTTGCTGACGTTCGGCAGGCACCACATCCGCGATATACGCGGCGATGGCCGGGCTGGGCAGCGAGGCGAACGCACCATAGACGAACAGAGCCGCGCCTAAAGACACAGGATCAGTGAGTACGGAAACGACCAGCAGGGCAGCCGCTGCGCCGATTTCGCCGATGATAATCATGGATTGGCGGCCGAATCTGTCGGACAAGGTACCGCCGAACAGGCAGCCGATGATTGCGCCGAAGCCGTACATGGCCACGACTGTGCCCACCACACCCTCATCGAGGCGCAGCGCGGAAACCAAATATATCGACAAGAATGAGGTCACGAAGCGACCCATCCACAGAATCAGAATCGCCAACCATAATCCCCAATACAGCAGGGACAGTCCGAATATCATACGCTGCTTCTTCACTCTCAATACCTTACCGGCTACCGACGGCGGAATAGCCGCGTTTTGGCGCGGGGTGCTGGGACAATAGCACCTATGGCTATCAAAAAAGGACCGACCAAGGGGTCGGGTGGCAAGCATCGCAACAAACTGAAGGGCTACGGCCCCACTCCCAAGGCCGAGGACCGCGTCTATCACAAGGCGTACAAGGCCAAGAAAGCGGCCGAACGTCGGCAGATGGCCGACCCGCGTCTGGCAGCCCGCCGTCGAGTGGACAAGTTCGCTTCGGCGGATACTTCGGATCTGGTGTACGGCCGTAATTCCGTGCTGGAAGCACTGCGCGTAGGCGTACCTTCTTCCACGCTGTACATCATGTCTCGTATTGAACATGACGATCGTACTCGCGAAATCGTGAAAATCGCTGGTATGAACGGCCTGCACATGCTGGAGGCCGATCGTCTGGAGATGGATCGTATCGCCCGCTCTGGCAACCATCAGGGCGTGATTCTGAAGGTCGATCCGTTCCAGTACTCCTCGCTGAACGAGCTGGCCGATCGTGCTGAGAAGAAGGCCAAGGCAATGGAGGCCGCGAATTCGGCGGCCGCCCGTATTGCTGCGCGACCGCTGTTTATCGCATTGGACGGCGTGACCGATCCGCAGAACCTGGGTGCCGTGATTCGTTCGGCGGCCGCATTCGGTGCCAATGGTGTGATTCTGCCGGAACGCCGTTCCGCTTCAGTGAACGCCGCCGCTTGGAAGGTGTCTGCCGGTGCGGCCGCGCATATGCCGGTGGCGCGCGTGGTGAACCTGACTAAGGCACTTGAGGGCTTGAAGGAGCGTGGATACTACGTTGTCGGCCTTGACGGTGGCGGCGATAAGCTCGTCGGCGAGACTGGCTTTGAATCCGATCCGCTCGTTGTAGTGCTCGGTTCGGAAGGCAGCGGTTTGGGCCGACTGGTGCGCGAAACCTGCGACGCGATTGCCGGCATCCCGATCAGCTCGTCTGTTGAGTCGCTGAACGCTTCAGTGGCGGCGGGTATCACGCACGGCGCAAGGCTGCGGCGGAGTGATTGTCGCTTGAGGCCGTAATAGGTTGTACATACACGGAAGCCCCTCTATTTGAGGGGCTTCTTTGTGTGATGGGCTCACCTACAGACAGTCCACCGGATTGTCCGCTTAATGACTCCACACTGCCGCATCCGGATCGTCATCGGGGTTGTAGCCGTCGTCGTCCGGGTCGCTGTAGGTGGATTCGTCGTCAATGACGCCGGAATCGGCCTCTTCGTTAAGTTCGGCGAGTGCCTTGGAGTCAAGGCTGTAGCTCGGCAGAGCGTTGTCGATGTAGCTGGTCACGGCCTCGCCCATCGGCACGTCGTGGCCGGCCTTCTCCGCCAGGAACCAGCGATGGTCAAGCACCTCATGGAAGAACTGAGCAGGCTCGATCTGGGAGCGATATTCGCGCGGAATCATACGCACGGTCGGCTCGAACACCTCACGCATCCAGTCGGTGGCCACGATTTCCAGATCCTCGCCCTCACGCCACGTGGAGGCACGGTAGGCGTCAAGGTCGTTGAGCAGACGACGGGCCTGGTTCTCCTGCACGTCAAGGCCGGTGAGGCGCAGCAGCTTGCGGTTGGCGTAGCCGGCGTCCACCACGCGCGGGCGGACCAGCACACGCTTGCCGTCCTCGGCGGTCTTCATTTCCAGCTCGTCCACGTCGAAGCCCAGCTCGTTGAGCTTGTTGACGCGCTGCTCGATCTTCCACATTTCGTCCGGGTTGAACTTGTCGGTGTCGGTCAGGGCGCTCCACAGCGAGTGGTAGCGGTCGACTAGGCGGTTGCCCACCTCGATCTCATCCACGTCGCCGGGCAGTAGCTTGCCGGACGCCAAATCCATAAGTTCGCCGATGATGTTGGTGCGGGCCAAGTCGATATCGTATTCGCGCTGGCCGTCGGTGAGCTGGGCTTGCAGGTCACCGGTCTCGGCGTCCACCAGGAAGGCGGAGAAAGCGTCGGCGTCGCGCAGGAACAGGACGTTCGACAGGGACACATCGCCCCAGTAGAAGCCGGCCAGGTGCAGGCGCACCAGCAGCACGGCGAGGGCGTCAATCAGTCGTTCGGCGGTGTCCGGGCGCAGGTTGCGGGCGAACAACGCACGGTACGGCAGCGAGAACTTCAAGTGCCGGGTGACCAGAATCGCCTCCAGCGGCTCCCCTTCACGGGTATGACGGCCGATGACCACGGCGATCGGGGTCACAGTTGGCAGTTCGAGCTTCTGCAGTCGACGCAGGATCTCGTACTCTCGCTCGGCCACCTGGCGCGTGATCTCCTTCATGGCGTACACCTCGTCGCCCACGTGCACGAATCGCACGACGTGGCGGGAGATGCCTCGCGGCAGGTTGGCCAGCAGGTCCTTAGGCCAGGTGGCCAAGGGCTTGTGCCAGGGCAGCGTGAACATCTTTGGGTTCGAGCTGGCGGCGGTGATTTTCAGTGCTTGCGGTTCGGCTGAATTGGCGTGTTCGTCTTCGGCTTTGACAGACGTGGCCTTCAGCGCACGCGGATCCATCTGGGGCAATTCGTTCAACTCCATGTGTTCGATTTTACGTGTCGTTCGCGATGTGTGCTCCTTTGCCACGACTTCGGCGCGTTATGTTTACGGACGATTCAACTCGCCCCATGCCGCTCATTGCATATCGTTGGACTTGGTTTGCTGTGCAAGCTGCAAACGCAGCTCATCGATCTGCCGCTGCAGGCTCTCGATATAACGTGTTTGCTTGCAGATGATCAGATCGCGCACGTCACGCACATCGACCTTGCTGACTTCTCTGTCTTGCTCCGTGTCCATATCCACAGAAAACAGGCGTTCCGGGCTGCTTGCCACTTCCAGATCTTCCAGCTGCATTTTCTTCCGCCATCGGTCCATGCAGCGTTCAATACGTTTTTCGCCTATGAGCTCAGGCCCTAGTCCCGCCTCACGGAACAGGTACGTGGGCGATTCGCCGGCATCGGCGCGCATCACGCATTCCCGTTTGAACCACTCGGCATACCTGATGCGTGATGGCGATACCTTCACCACCGCCCGCAGCTTGATCAGACGTTTTATCTGTGCGGATGAGAACGAGGCCTTGCTATGCGTCATGCTTTTCCTCCGTCGGCACGGAACTGGTGTGATGACTCGGTATCATCGGAGCGATATCGCACGCGTAGTTTCAACACGGCAAATGCGATGACAAGTATGACGGCCGCAACACCGGCGATACCTCCCACGGCGGCACCGGTATTGCCGATAACGCCAGGATTGCCCGGCATCTCTCCTGGGTTGTGTTCGTGTTCAGGCGGGGTGGGCGGAGTACTGGTGCTGAATTTCGGCTCTACCGTGATGTTGAGATCGGCGGCCGTATCTCCGCTGCCGGGAATCGAGATGAGGAACGGATCACAGTCGTATGCCTTGTTGGCTTTCGCCGAATCCGTGCGGGAGACCAGATATAGGCCAAGCGGTAGGTTCTGGAAAGTAAGTTGGCCAGCTGCATTGGTGGTGCCGGAATGCTGGTATAGCTTGTTTTTCGCCGCGTGTGCAGCCAGCTTCTTGGCGGCATCGTGATATTCGCTCGATGTCAGGCGTTCCCAATCGGCAGTGAGACCGGAAAAATCACTGACGGTTTTATATGAGGAAACGCTACCGTTGCTGTTCGTTGTGACGGTAGCGACGCGCACGATGGCGTAGGTATCGCCGGCAAGTGATTTGGGTGAAGCCGCGTCTCGGTTCCACACGGCATTGATGGTGAGAGTGCCGAAGGAATCAGCTTGCGCGTATGGCACCATGAAGCCGAAAGACACAAGACCAGTGAGGATGATAGTAATGGTGGCGGCAATCATGGCAGCAATGCGCGCCGCACCATACTCGCTTCCGCTATGCGGGTCTAACATGTCTGCCCGGTCCTTTCCGCCGTGATGAATGTGATTGGTTATTTGTATTGGCTGGCTGAGGAGGCAAGTCACCGTCCGGCTCGATGGCTGTGGAGCTAGAATCACCGGATGCGACCTTGGCGCTCCCACTCTGCCGGCGTCGCCGCTCATGCCGCTGCCACAAATGCCATGCAATAAGCAAGGCAATCAGCGCGAGAGACGGCAACAAATACTGCAGCGGAATGTCCACGTGGAATGTGGATTTGGCGTCATTCTGCTGCTGTGGTGTGTATGGAATACGATGACCGCGCACCAGCAGCCGATGCGTGTTGACCGCATACGGTGTGCAGGTAATGAGCGTGACCAAATCCTTGCCGGGCTCAATCGCCAGTTGTTTGGCATCAGTCGGCAGAACGGTAGTGATCTTATCGACCTGATACGCATACGTGTCTTTAAGTATTGTGATATAGAACTTGTCGCCTTTTTTCATAAGGTTCAAGTCCGTGAACAGTTTTGCCGTGGGCAACCCTCGGTGGCCAGACAGCGCCGCATGAGTGGACGCGCCACCAACTGGTAGTGAGGTCTGTTCCAAGTGACCGATGCCGGATTGCAGTACTTTCTCGGAAGTGCCGTGATAAATAGGCAGGGTCTCCTTGAGCTTAGGCACAGTGACGTATCCCATCATGCCGTCGCCGGCGAGGTTGAGGAGCTTCATGTACTCGGCGTCGGTGGCTTCGGTGTTCACCGCTCCGGTGAGGGCGCTGGTGGTGCCGGAGCTTTCCTCGGCGAGTCTGGTGTTGTAGGCGTGCGCGGCGTCGATCATGCTGCGGTATTCCTCGTCGGAGAGTGCCTCGACGGCCGCGTCGTAGTTGCTGACGACGCGCGAGGCGTTCTTCATGACGAGGAAGTTGCTGATCGTCGGGTAGAACAGGACGAGCAGTCCGATCACGATGACCAGCAACGGCGCGAGGCCGCGCAGCTTCTTAACCATAGGGCTCCTTCATGGGCCTTCCCGCTGGGGAAGGCGGATCGCGAGGCGATGGTTCGGGGAGGGCGCCGGGCTGGTGGCGCTTGTGCGCCCGGCCACGGCAGGCCTCTCCCCTATCGCCTCGTGCCCGGCCCTCTCGGCTCTCCTTGTCGAAGAGGCGCCGGAGAGGGCCAGTGTGACGTGGGCTCAGGCCGCGTGGCGGGACTTGCGGTTGGACTTCACGTACCAGCCGGCGCCCAGGGCCACGATGAGCACGCCGAACACGGTGAACAGCACAGTGCCCATGCCACCGGTATCCGGCAGGAGCGCACCCTTCTTGTTCTCGATCTTGACGACCGGGACAGTCACATCGGCGGTCGGAGCGGAACCGTTGACCGTCCAGGATTCCAGCGCACCGGTGGTCTTGTTGATGGTGGCATTGATGGTGACCTTGACCGGATCGGAGAGCTTGTTGTACCCCTTCGGGGCGAAGGTCTCCTTCAGGTAGTAGGTGCCGGCCTTGAGACCGGTGAACTCGATGATGCCGGTGGCCGGGGTTTCCACTTCAGTGACCTTGTCCGTATCGCTGGTCTTGGCCGGACGATACACGTTGTCGCTCTTCTTGACGAGAGAGATGACGGTCTTGTCGGAGTCGAGCAGCTGGAACTTCGCGCCGGCGAGGGCGTTTTCGGTGTCGCCTTCCTTGTAAATCTTCTTCAGGTTGAAGTTGAAGGTGTAGCTGTGGGTTTCGGACGGGGTGGATTCGCCGATGTTCTCCTCGCTGGGGCCGTTGCTGTACTGGACCTTGGCGGAGTTGAGGTTGCCGGGGTTGTTCTGGTCCGGGGTGCCGACGAACGCGTTCTCGTTCAGAGTCGCGGAGTAGGTGACGAGAATCCCCTTGCCAGCCTTGGACGCATTGTCGGTCTTCACGTAGTTGGACAGGTCGATGGTGACGGTCTTCCCCTTCGTGGTCACGCTGTAATCAGTAGTAGCGGTCAGCGTAGCATCACCGACCTTGACGGTGACGTCGTTGTTGAAGTCAAGCCCCGCGGAAAGGGTATCGACGATCTTGAAGACGTAGTTCGTGTATTCGGAGGTGTCCGGGACCTTGGACTTGAGCTGGAAGTTCACCTTGCTGCCGATCTGGGCGCTGTCACCCTTCTTGTCGGCATCGATGGTCTTGTCGACGGTCGGGTATTCGGACTTCAGATTGATGTTCTTGGTCGTGGCGGTGACGTTGACAAGCATCGCATCCGTGTGGCGCTTGTTGGAAGTGGAACCGGC
>ERZ838516.3250-NODE-3250-length-15038-cov-4.006207_pt1 | contig 15038 bp, 9 predicted proteins | sample MGYA00519910_ERZ838516 | MGnify/ENA primary metagenome ERZ838516 (study PRJEB31850, sample SAMEA3708837) | human gut metagenome | biome: human gut; feature: human-associated habitat; material: faeces | place: China | collected 2014 ... | reverse complement strand
CGGCTGAGAAATCATATTTTTCAGCTGCTCAGGGGAGAGGTCACGGTAAAGCACGCCGCCCCTTGCCAGAGAGATGGCGCCGGTTTCCTCGGAAACCACAATAACATACGCATCGGAAACCTCGCTTGCGCCGATAGCGGCTCTGTGCCTTGTGCCAAGTTCCATGCTAACCTCGTTGCTGTCCGTCAGGGGCAGAAAGCATGTAGCGGCAGCTACGCGGTTGCGCCGCACAATCACTGCGCCGTCATGCAGTGGTGTATTGTGTTCAAAAATATTGATGAGCAGCTGACTGGAAACGATGGCATCCACAGGAATCCCCGTGCGTTCAAAGTCTCCAAGAGGAACCTTCTGCTCAATCAGGATTAAGGCACCTGTTTTCACAGAACCCATTTTTTCAGCAGCCTTTACAATTTCATCCACGGTTCGTTGTGCAGCTTTATCATCGGTTTCTTCAGAGCTTCTGGCGAAGGCGGTGAAGAATTTTCCTTTGCCCAGCTGCTCCAGTGCCTTTCGCAGCTCCGGCTGGAATACAACGATAACCGCAATGATGCCGACGGAAATGGTGTTGGAAAGAATCCAAAGAATCGTATTCAGCTTTAAGAGCATGGCAACCGCCGCAAGGGCGAAAATAACCAGAATCCCCTTGAACAGCACCCACGCGCGTGTTTCCTTGATCCAGAATATGATTTTATAAATAATATAGGCAACAATGAGGATATCCAGAATATCGGAAATGCCGAGGGATGGCCTTGCGAATTCTGTGATTCCGAGGTTGTCGAAAATGTTTTTGAAAACTTCCATCGTTCACACCCTGTCTATGCTTGTTTTCTCTGTCATGAAATGGTAAGATGTACTTCGTTTTGTACATCAATATGGGCGCAGAAGCCCAATATTTTTCATTATAGCATAAACTATGACAAAGTAACATGAAAAGATGCGGAAAAAAAGAAATTCATTCGCTGTTTTTTCGCTAAAAACGAAAAGGATACATTTTTTCTATCATTTTGCAAAACATATCGAATTGGTCTATTTTTTCGGCAAAAATTTGTGCAATTTGGTTGTTTTTGTTTTTATACAATATGCAAAAGGAATTGACTTTGTCTATTTTTTGTGTTTAAATAACTATAAAAGATGTGATTTTTGATATTTTGACAGAATAGGCAGAAATCCATCGGTTGTTGTCTGACACAAGTACAAGTATTCATTTTATATCTTTAAGGAGGACGATTCCAATGGCAGTAAAATTTGCAGACAGAATGAACCTGTTGAAAGGTTCCGAAATCAGAGCATTGTTGGCATTGACAGCAAAACCCGAGGTTATTTCTTTCGCAGGCGGTATGCCCGCACCCGAACTGTTCCCCACAGAAGCAGTTAAGGAAGCAGCTTGCAAGGTAATGGATAGCATGGGTAAGGTTGCACTGCAGTATACAGGTACAGACGGCTTTGCATCTCTGCGTGAAAAAATCGTTGCAAGAATGGCAGCAAAGAACGGCATTAAGGTGGATATCGATAACATCCTGATTACAAGCGGTTCTCAGCAGGGTCTGGATTTCTCCGCTCGTGTATTCTTGAACCCCGGCGATGTTGTTCTGGTAGAAAGCCCCTCCTATCTGGGTGCAATCAATGCGTTCAAGGCTTGCGAACCCACATTCGTTGAAGTACCTACAGATGACGCAGGTATGATTCCCGAAGAGCTGGATAAGATTCTGGCTACAACAGAAAACGTAAAAATGATTTACGTTATCCCCGATTTCCAGAACCCTACAGGCAAAACATGGACTCTGGAAAGAAGACAGAAATTCATGGAACTGATCAATAAATACGAAATTCCCGTTATCGAAGATAACCCTTACGGCGAACTGCGTTTCGAAGGCGAATTCCTGCCTTCCCTGAAATCCATGGATACAAAGGATCTGGTAATCTTCCTGGGCACAATGTCCAAGATTTTCGCTCCCGGTCTGCGTATCGGTTGGGTTTGCTCCACAAACGCAGAAGTTTTGGGCAAATACAACTTCATCAAACAGGGTGCTGACCTGCAGTCCTCCACAATCGACCAGCTGATTACAAATCAGTTCCTGGAAGACAACGATTTGGATGCACACGTTGAAAAAATCAAAGCTGTTTACGTTAAGAGACGTGACGCAATGCTGAAAACAATGGAAGAAACCTTCCCGAAGGAAGTAAAATTCACACATCCCGAAGGTGGTCTGTTTACATGGTGCGTACTGCCCGAATACATGGACGCAAAGGTTATCGCGCCTCAGTGTCTGGAAAAGAATGTTGCTTACGTTCCCGGCGGCAGCTTCTTCCCTAACGGCGGTAAGGAAAACCACTTCCGTCTGAACTACTCCTGCATGCCCGAAGACAAGATTGTTGAAGGTATCACAAAGATTGCAGAGGTTCTGAAAGCAAACCTGAAATAATTAAGTCGAAATCAGGATTTCGACTGCGCAAGCCCTCCTTTTCGGAGGGCTTTTTTATGCCGAAATTGACAGTCTGTTGCAAGGAGAATATAATGGATACAGTATGAAAAAGGGTGGACAGAGGATAGACAAAGTGGACAGAGTGGACAGGTAAAAAACACGAAAAAATTGCGAAAGCGGACAGGCAAAGGGTGTACGAAAGAAAGGAAAATTCCAATGGCAAAAGAGAATTTGTCCATACAAATAGAATACGAAAAAAAAGAGGGCGGCGTAGTGCTGAAAAAGCTACATGGCCGCTGTGCGGAGCTGCATATTCCTGCGGAGATTGATGGGCTGCCCGTCATTGCCGTTGCGGAAAACGCATTTGCGGCAGAAGGAGAGGCACCCCCTGCGGAAATCGGCGAGGAGAAGGAGGCGAGCCTTTCCTTTGTGACGGAGCCGCCTGCCGAAACCGCGGAGGGGCAGGCATTGCGAAGGGTTTTCCTGCCGGATACGATTACGGAAATTGGGGCGTTTGCCTTTTCGGGCTGTGCCGCACTGGAGCGGGTACATCTGCCGGAGAGATTGACGGCGGTTTCCAAGCGGATGTTCGATGGCTGTGGGGCACTGCGGGAAATTTCCCTGCCGAGGGCGGTCAGAAGCATCGGGGATTATGCGTTTTACGGCTGTGAACGGCTGCAGGAGCTTCGTCTGCCGGAGGGCGTGAAAAGCATCGGGCGGTATGCCTTTTATAACTGCCGCAGGATGGAGAAAATCAATATCCCACTGGCGGCAAGGGAATTAAATACGGGGCTGTTTCTGAATTGCGACAGCTTGAAGCACCTTTCCTTCGGGCGTTGCAGACATATTTCCGATTTGATTTCGGGACTGAACCATGAATTGCAGCTGTCGATTGATTTTCCCATCGAGGGCGGCGAAACGAAGCACGCGGAGCTGGTACTGCCCGATTTTCAGTATGAATATATCGAGGATACGCCGGCAAGACTGTTCCATCAGGTGAATTACGGCACGGGGCATATTTTCCGCCAGTGCATCGGGAATTCCGAGATTGACTTTCGCCGCTATGATGAGATTTTCTACCTGACGAAGCGCGAGGATGCCGCGGAAACAGTGCTTTTGCTTGCCATGAGCCGCCTGCGGTATCCGTACCGCTTGCAGGAGAAGCACAGGGAGGTCTACCTTGATTATCTGAGGGAGCATTTGCTTTGGGCGGCGGCGTATTTCATGGAGCAGAAGGAGGGGGAAACCCTGCGGCTGTTCGCGGATTGGGGACTGCTGACGGCGGAAACCACACCCGAATTGATTGCCCTTGCGCAGAAAAAGGGGCAGACGGCAGTGCTGAGCTTTTTGATGGATTATCAGCATAAAACATTCGGTGCAACCAAAAAGAAAAAAACATTCGAGTTATGATTTTTTATGGGGTTCCACCCCAAACCCCGGCAGGGGAATGATTCCCCTGCACCCCCATTTGCAGAACCATGAATATGGTTCTGCCGTATCGGGTCGAGGGGGTGACCCCCTCGTGGGGTTTGGGGCAAAGCCCCAAAAGAAAAAGGTTTTAGAAAGGAGGTGAGAAGGCATGAACGAAACACATCAAAACCTCATCCGTATCGGTACGGATATTTTAAGCGCATCGCGTAATGAGCTATACCTTTCCATGCGTTTTCTTGATTTGGCACTCAGCGGTCTGCGGTACGAAATGAACCTTTCATCCCTGTACGTCGGGACAGACGGCGAAAAGATACTGTTTAACCCGCGCTACCTCGTACAGCGTTATCTGAGCGACCGCGTGCTTGTCAATCGCGCCTATCTGCACATGGTTTTGCATTGCCTGTTCCGCCATCCCTTCCATCTGAATCATCGGGATGAGGAGCTTTGGCACCTCGCCTGCGATATCGCGGTGGAATCTATCGTGGATTCGCTGTCCGTGAAGGCGGTGCGGCTTGTTGTCTCCGATAAACGAAACGAAATGTACGATATGCTTCGCAGAGAATTGAAGGTGCTTTCCGCCGAGGGCATTTATCGCGTGCTGGAAGAAAAAAAGCTTTCCTTGCAGGAATTCGGTAAGCTGCAGCTGGAATTTTGGGTAGACGACCATGTCTTTTGGGAGCATCAGCAGGATGACGAGGACGAGAATAGCAAGGACGGAGATAACCAAGATAATAGCAACGACCAACAGCAGGAGCAGGAAGAACAGGACGAAAAACAGCAGCAGCTGGAGGAAAAATGGACGGAAATCGGGGAAAAGACCGAGACCAACCTCGAAACCTTCTCCAAGGATATGGGTGCAGAGGCAGGCGAGCTTCTGCAATATCTGAAGGTCGAGAACAGGGAACGCTACGATTACCGGCAGTTTTTGCAGAAATTCGTGACGCTGAAGGAGGATATACGCGTGGATGAGGATGCCTTCGATTTTATCTTCTATACCTATGGCTTGCAGATGTACGGCAATCTGCCGTTGATTGAGGCACTGGAATATAAGGAGGTCAAAAAGGTGGAGGAGCTGGTGATAGCCATTGATACCTCCGAATCCTGCGAGGGGGAAACGGTGAAGCGGTTCTTAGAGGAAACCTACGCGATTCTTTCGAGCAGTGAAAGCTTTTTCCATAAAATGAACGTGCATATCATACAGTGCGATGCGGCGGTGCAGATGGATAAAAGGATAACCTCCAAGGAGGAGCTGGCGCAGTTTATGGAGGATTTTGCACTGCGCGGCAGCGGCGGTACGGATTTCCGCCCTGTGTTCCAATACGTTGATAAATTGATTGCCGAAAGGGCGTTTCAGAACCTGAAGGGTCTGATTTATTTCACAGACGGCTACGGCACCTTCCCGAAGCGCAGACCGCCCTACGATGCCGCATTTGTGTTCTATCATGAGGATTATACGGATGTCGGCGTGCCGCCATGGGCGATGAAGCTGATACTGGGGAAAGAGGATTTGTCCTTGGGACTGCCGTCTCATGGGCGTTAGGAGGATAGCATGAATATTAAAAAAGCGAAGGAAGAAATTAAATATGCCATTCAAGCGTATCTGGCGAAGGACGAGTTTGGGGAATACCGTATTCCTGCGGTCAGACAAAGACCCGTTCTGCTGATGGGCGCGCCCGGTATCGGGAAAACCGCCGTGATGGAGCAGGTGGCGAGGGAGTGCGGTGTGGCACTGGTATCCTACAGCATTACGCACCATACGCGCCAGTCTGCCATCGGGCTGCCCTTTATCAGCAAGAAGGAATACGGCGGCAGGGAATATGCCGTAACGGAATACACCATGAGCGAAATTATCGCATCGGTTTATGATAAAATGGAGGAAACAGGCCTGCAGGAGGGGATTTTGTTTATTGATGAAATCAACTGCGCCTCCGAAACGCTTGCGCCTGCGATGCTGCAATTTTTGCAGTGCAAGACCTTTGGGGCGCATAAGGTGCCGGAGGGGTGGCTGATTGCCGCGGCAGGCAATCCCCCCGAATACAACAAAAGCGTGCGCGAATTTGACGTAGTAACGCTTGACCGTGTGAAGAAAATCGACGTAGAGCCTGATTTTTCCGTTTGGAAGGAATATGCCTATAAGCAGGGCATCCATGGGGCGATTCTGTCCTATCTGGAAATTCGCAAGGATCATTTTTATGCCATGGAGACAACGGTGGATGGCAAGCGATTTGTGACGGCGAGAGGGTGGGAGGATCTTTCTACCATCCTGAAGGTGTATGAGGATATGAAGCTGCCTGTTGAGGAGGGCTTGATTTATCAATATTTGCAGCACCGCAGGATTGCGAAGGATTTTGCGAATTATTTGGATTTGTACCGCAAATATCGCACCGATTACCGCGTGGACGACATTTTGCAGGGGAAATATACCAAGCAGGCGGTGACGAAGCTACAGGATGCACCGTTTGACGAGCGACTGAGCGTGATGGGACTTTTGCTGAGCAGGCTTTCCGAGGGCTTCCAAGGGGCATACGAGGCGGATTTGACCGTAACGGGACTGCATGGCGCGCTGCTGGAGCTGAAGGAACGGTTCAACAGCCCCTATTGCAAGGAAACGCCATGGGAGAACCTCTTTACGGGACTGGTGGAGGAAAGAGAAGCCGCCTTTGCGAAGGAACGGAAGGCGGGACTTCTGGAGAAAACGGCGGAGCATGCCTGCTTGAAGGAATTGGAGCGGCTGCATTTCTTCCTTGCGGAGGGAAAACGGAGCGGCTGTCGGGAAAAGGAGGAGGCGTTTGCGCTGGTGAAGGGACTTTTCGCAAAAGAGGCGGAAGGACGGGAAAACGCCATTGCGGATGCGTCTGCGATGCTGGACAATGCCTTTGCATTTCTGGAGGAAGCCTTCGGCGCAGGGCAGGAGATGGTTATCTTTATTACGGAGCTGACCACGAACTTCTATAGCGTGAAATTCATCAGCGAGAATGGTTCGGAGAAATATTATCGGTATAACGCGGAATTGCTTTTCGATGAAAAGCAGAAAACCATTTTGCAGGATATCGAAAAGGCGAAAACGGAATTAAATCTTCTGTTTTAAAGAAAAGAAAAAGTTTAAAGAAAAGAAAAAGGCTGTCATCCCTTTTACCGGAATGACAGTCTTTTTGATTGCTTTCGTTTAATATTTGCTCCAATCCGGCTCTGCGGTCAGGGCTGTCCATGTTTCATACTTGGAATCCTTCTGTTCATAGGTGTGGCTGTTGGTTGCCTCCTGCACAGCCAGATAATACCATGCGCCGGGCTGATTATCGGGCCATTTGGTCATGCTGTCCAAAAGGTCGGCCTTTGTTTCGGGCATACGGCAAAGCACACGGTTAATCAGTGTCATTGCCTCTGCTCTTGTAATCGGGGCATCGGGGTGGAAGCTGCCGTCCGTATAACCGCTTACCCAGCCAAGGGTGGCGGCACGCTCAATTTCCTTTTCCGCCCAATGACCGGAAATATCCGTAAAGCTATTGTTTTCCTCTGCCTTACCGCTGTCAAAACGGGCGCAGATGGCGGCAAATTCCGCACGGGTAATGGGTGCCTGCGGTACAAAGCTGTTTGCTGTGCGACCCTTGAGAATATTCATGCCTGCCATGGTGGAAACTGCTGTGTTGTACCAGCTGTCCTCTGTTACATCGGCAAAATCGTTGTGCTTGCTGAGGTTTTCGCTGCGCACCTCCTCCTTCAGCAGGCGGAAGAAGATCGCGGCGGTTTCCGCACGGGTGATGTTGCCCTGCGGCCTTACGTTGCCGTCTTTATAGCCTACAACATAAGCAAAATGATTGCTGCCGTTGAGCAAATCGGGAACCTTTGTCGGCGTGGTTTCGCCGGTATTGTTGTCTTTGTTATTTTCTTTGTTATTTTCTTTGTTGTTATCCTTGTCCTTGTTTTCGTCTTTGCTGCTGCTGCTGTGGTGCTTTTTGCCAAAGATATAGGTGTAGGTGACATCACCGCTGATGCCGTTTTCTTCGGTATTTGGTGTCACATCCCAATGACCGGGGGTGTTTTCATAGCCTGCGGCAGGAATCATAATGGTGGGAACATGGCTTGCACCCAATGTGCCGCTTGCAGAACCATTTGCCTGCGGATGCAGTACAACGGTAACCGTTTTATCCTCTGTGGTGTTGCCAGACCAATAGCCGTTTACGATTTTGAAGGTGACGGTGGCATTTTTTGCCCAGTGTGCATAAACGGTTTCCGCACGATCGAAGGTTTGGGTTTTAAAATCAATGGGTTTTCCGGAGGTGTCATACCATCCAAGGAAGGTGTAGCCTTCCCTTGCGGGGGGACGCAGGGAATCAATATGGTTTTTGTTTGCAGGTACGGGGACATAGCGTTCGGTAGGTCTGCCTTCCGTAAGCTCCCAATCGCCGCCGTTGGCATTAAAGGTAACGATGGGCCACCATTGTGCCACGAAATTCAAGTCAGACTTTATCGTCATATCCTGAATTGCCTTACTGGTATAGAAGGTGCCTGCTGTGGAGAGAGAATCATCAGAATGGGTGACGGGTTCCTCCGTATCCTCCGTATCTTCTGTATCTTCTGTATCCTCTGTACCCTCTGTACCCTCTGTATCCTCCTGCTCTCCCTGTGTATCGGGTGGTTCAAAATCCCCCCAACCTTCGAAGTAGTAGGGGTGTGCAGGATCTGTGACGGGTGTGGGAACCGCTTTGGATACCTTGGCAAGTGTAGAGCCATAAGGAACGGTATAGCTGATTGTATAATCATCTGTATTAAAATGCCCCTGTGCAGGCTGGAAGTAGTCCGCATAGAAGGTTACGGTGCAGGGGTCGTGTGTCCATTTGCCGTAAAGCGTGAGGTTTTTTGTGTCATTTGCGTTGTCTTCAGGGAAGGTATAACTGTCGCTAATTGCTGTGCCGGTTAATTCTTCGTTTGTATACCAACCGCTAAAACTCCATTTTTTATCAGCAAAGGTTACGGTTGCAATCTCAAAGGTCGGATTTTTGCCGGCATTGCTTTCTTTTTCTGTCTGCTGTGCAGGCAGGCTCACATCCTCAGGTACCTCTGTGCCTGTTACCCAACGATAGGTAATCGTATAGGTATCTGCCTTGGGGAAGGTATAGGTGTAGCGATAGGTGCCGTTCTCGGTGATGGCATCCGTATTGGTATCGGGGGCTTTATCTCCCCAAGTGCCGGGTGCTTTGTAGTCATCTGCGGGTGTCATATCCTGATTATCTACATGAGGAACCAAATCGGGTGTCAGCGTGCCTTTGCCGTTGCGCAGGGGAACATTGACGGTAATGGTGTCAGTAGCTGTATCTGCATCTGTATTTCCGATGTTATTTTTGTACCAATCGCTTTCCGTATTCCAGCTGCCGTTTACAACGGTAAAGGTAACCTTTTTTGTGCCGATTTTCGTCCAACGGCCGTAAAGGAAGGTATTCTTTGTTAGGTTTTCGCCGCTTTCATTATAACGATCTGTGCAGGCGGAATTCTTATACCAGCCGTCAAATTCATACCCCTCTTGGGATGGTACGATGGGGGTAAAGGAAGCGGTTCCGTCATCGCTCAGTGCAAGGGAAACGGTGGAAGGCGGTGTGGCATCTGCGGGGATGACAGAGCCAATCCATTGGAAATTTACATCAATGGAAGGAATCCAACGCCCATACAGGGTTAAATCACTGCCGAAGGCATCATATACGTTATCCTGATAGGCAACGTATGTTTTTCCTTCATACGTCCAAGTTTTCTTTTCGGCCGCGTCGCCGTCAATGCGGTCATCCCAAAGACGATACCAACCGTCGAATTTTAATTTCATGGTGTCGTTTGTGGTTTCATTTTTTGTCGGAGTTGTGGGGCTGTGCGTCACACCACGCATGGCGTGCTCGTGGTCGGGCGGAGCGAAATCCGGTGTCCAACGCCCTGCCCATTCATAGTCCACACAGACGGGATCGGTAATGGTAATCACTGCTTTTACGCCGTAGGCAGTCCCTTTTGTGCCTACAGGGGGAATCGGCTGAAGGCTGAGTGCCGTTTGAATACTGTCGCCACTGCCGATATTGGAAAGGCTCCGCTCGATGCGCAGATAGGGGGTTGTGGCAAATTGCGGATTGTTGTTTGCATCATACCCCGTAAAGCGGTAATAATCCACAGAGGCAGTTTCGTTGATGGCACTGCTTGTAAGAATATGGTGTTTCGCTTTCAATTCCTTCCAAGTATGCGAGGTATGCTCTGTGGATTTTTCTTGGAAGTCCTTCACATCGATATCCAGGCTTTTCGTATTTGGATTGACATTTGCGTCAATCTGAATCAGCAGCTCATTGAGCGCCTCATCAATATCATGCACTTGGCTCAAGCCCTTGAAATAGGGTGTGCCATCCAGTGTGTTGGAATTGCCGCAGATTCCGGCCATGGTGTTATTGAATTGTGTACGTTGTTCCTCCGAGGACATTCCGTTTTGCAAGTTCAGCGCACGGAAGTCACCAAAGCCGAAGATGGTGGCGTTATAATTATTTTTCAATTCCTGTGCCGCTGCCTGTGCCGCCTCAGAGCGGAGAAGCTGAAAGCCTGCGCTGTTCTGATAGGGCAGAGAGCTGGCAGCAACAAAGATGATAAGGTTGCGGTCCTTGCCGTCTGCTTTGTGTGCTTGTGCAATTTTTGCCAACTGCTCTGTGATTTGCAGACCTGCATCCATACGGGAGGCACCTGCGTGCCAAGATACCATATTATCAACATCAATGACATCCTTTGCCTTGTCAATGCTCATAAAGACGTTATCGTAGCTTTCATTGGAAAGATAGCCGGTCGGCATCTCCGGCAGGGTTGTATCGTTGTGATCTGTGATTCTGTCCCATTCTGTCCAACCGCTTTGGGAATGGAAGTCAGGTGATTTATCTGTGCCATTTGTGTTACAGGTATAATAGCCTGTGTTCAAGCTGGGGTTTTGGTCTGGAGTTAGCCTTGCGCCGGGGTGCTGACTTTCGATGTATGAATCGGATGAGCCGCTGTTATTGATACGCCCAAAGCCTGCGATTGCCACCCGATGTTCGCCGCCTGTGGTGGGGGTAGGAAGATTTTGCAGCAGACTTTCCATGGAATTGAGAATATCCGCTCGCTCCTTCCCATACTGCGTTGTATCGGTTGGCGTATTCATAAAGGTGGATTGCTCTATCAAGAAGATGATATCGCAGGGCTTAACGGTGCGGGATTGGTCATCCGTATCCGTCAGATAGGCTTCGATTTGCGCTGTAATCTGCCCCGTTTCCGCTCCGCTGTTGTCAAAAGCGTGTTTCACTGTGGCTGTGACATGCTGCGTTGTGGTACTTTCCCCTTCTGCCAATGCGGAAGCAGGCAAAAGGGCGAGTATCATGGAAAACACCAAAAGATAAGAGAGTATGCGTGTTTTCATGAGATTCCTTCCTTTCTGCTATGAATGATTTTCGATAAAATTTGCTGTTTTTGACAATTTTTATTTTATTATAAGGAAAATACCAAGTCAAGCGACTGCAAATAATTTCGAATGATTTTATATGGAGCAAACAATCGCTATCAGGTTATTCTTCTGTCTAAATAATTTCGACTTTACTCAAAATGCTCCGGATGAAGTCCCGACCAGCCTGTTTGGGGCATGGTCAGCAGGCGATAGATATCCTCCTGCTCTATCTCGAAATCGAAGATATCGAGGTTTGCCTTCATGCGCTGTGGTGCGGAGGATTTCGGCAGGGGCAGGACATTATTTTGCAGGCAGAAGCGCAGACAGATTTGCGCCGGACTTTTGCCGTATTTTTTCGCAAGCTCCAGAACCAGAGGATCCTCCAGAAGCCGCCCTCTGCCAAGGGGACTCCATGCCTCCGCCTGTATGCCGCGGCTCTGGCAGAACTGTAATGTTTCATACTGCGGATAGCCGGGGTGAAATTCAAACTGATCAATCATGGGGACGGTATTGGCGGTTTTCAGAACGTGCAGGAGGTGCTGCGGCAGGAAATTGCAGACACCGATGGCACGCACTGCGCCTTCATCATAAAGCCGCTCCAACGCACGCCAGCTTTCCGTTACCAGCGGCTTCCAATCCGCGCCGGGGAAGGGCAGGGGCCAATGAATGAGGAACAAATCCAGATACTGCACCTGCAAATCCTTGAGGGAGGCTTCAAAGCTTGCCATCGTTTTATCATAGCCCAAGTCCGTTTTCCAAACCTTAGAGGTCAGGAACAGCTCTCTGCGGGGGATACCGCACTGCTGTAGGGCGTTGCCAATCATTTTTTCGTTTTCGTATCTTCTGGCGGTGTCAATGTGACGATAGCCGCAGTCCAGCGCATCCAGAATGATTTTTTCCTCCTGCACCAGATAGGTGCCAAAACCAAGGAAGGGCATTTCCGTACCGTTTTCCAAAATAAATCCTTTTTCACTAATCATGGCTGTTTCCTCCTTACCGTTTTTCCAACAGCACAAGTGCAAGCGTTGTCAGCGTTTCTTTTGTATTTTTTTCGGGCGCACGCAGAACGATATCCAGCAGCTCTGCAAGGATAGTGCCTAGGATTTTGCCGTGCGGCGCACCGAGTGCCATCAAATCCTGCCCCGTTAGGGCAAGGGTTTTCAGAGAAAGGCAATCCCCTGCCGCAAGGATTTTTTCCAAGGCGGCTTTTGTTTCGGTGTGGGGAGAGGCGGGACGCAGGATGCTTTGCAGAAGCAGAAGCTGCGCTGTTGCCTCCTGTCCGATGGTGCTGAGCTTTTTGCGGAGCGGATAGGGCTCTGTCGGCAAATCCGCGGACAGCTCATCCAGAAGCAGGGAAATCCGCTTGATGGAGTGGTTATCGAGCCGCATACCTCTTAAAAAGCCCTTCACCTCGCCGATGGGGTAATGCTGCAAAACAATGCACCACCGCAGAATACTATCCTTCGGACAAAGGGAAATTTCCTCCAAAAGGGTCCGGCTGTTTGCGATAAGGCTTGCGGAAAGGGTCGCATCTATCTGTGCGAGCAGACCGCTTTCCCAGAGCAGGGGCATTTTTTTCGCAAAGGGGGCAAGCCAGAGCTTTTGCAGCTCCTCGCGAATTCGCTCCGCACTGATTTTCTGAATCAGCGCCGTATTGGCGCAGAGAGCCGCCCATGTTTCGGGGTCAATCGCAAAGCCAAGCTGCGCGGAAAAGCGCACACAGCGCAGCATCCGCAGGGCATCCTCCTGAAAGCGCTTTGCCGGCTCACCCACGCCGCGGATTATGCCTGCGGCAATATCCTCCTGCCCATGGAAGGGGTCGCGAAAGCCCTCCTTGGGGTGATAGGCAATGGCGTTCATGGTAAAATCGCGGCGGAGCAAATCCTCATTCAGCTTTTTGGTGAAGGAGACCTCGTCCGGATGGCGGCAGTCGGCATATTCGCCGTCGATGCGATAGGTTGTGACCTCATAATTTTCATGATGCAGGACGACGGTAATCGTGCCATGCTTGATGCCCGTATCAAAGGTATGGTCGAAGATGGTCTTGGTTTCCTCGGGCAGGGCGGAGGTGGTGATGTCCCAATCCTGCGGCATGCGCCCCAGAATGGAATCGCGGACACAGCCCCCGACGATATACGCTTCGTGACCGCCCTCATTCAGTTTATTCAGAATCCAGACCGCGTCCTGCGGAATGGCAATATTCAGCTTCTGCAAGGCTTCTCCTCCTTTTCGGAAATTTTTGCATTTATTATACCATAAAAATATTTCTGATACAAAAAAAGAACATCTGCGGAGAACAGATGCTCTTATTCTGTATTTATTTATAGGAAAAATAATACAATGGATTTCGGAAATTATTTCTTATCGTAAGGCTTTACCGTAACCTCTTTTTTATCGAAGTCGATGAAAATCTGATAAGCGTAGTTATCCTCGCTGGTATCCCAGACCTCAACGAATTTCGGGGTTACCTCGATGATGATTTCGGAATCCTCGTGGCTGTATTTATTGTAGCTGCCCCAGAGGTGTTTTTTATAAAGGCCTTCAAACACTCTGCCGGGCTCATCCACAACCAGACCGCAGTTTTTCGCAGTCCCTTCCACCTGAATGCCGCCATAGCAGAGGGCAACATTGGGGTTTTCGTAAAGCTGCTTTGTTTTGCGGAAGTCCTTGTCTGTTTTGAAATAGATTTTGTCATTGTAGAACAGGCAGCTGACGTTGCGCACCATAACGTAATCGTTTACACTGCTGGCAAGCGCCATAATCTTCCAATCACCCAGCTGTTCAAAGAAAAGGGCTTTTGCCTGTTCAAAGGTAAGGTTTTTGTCTAAGCTGAATTTCATTTCGGTTTCTCCTTTACTTCTCTGTGCTTTTTATACTCAGATTTTTGTTTCGTCCGCTTTCTTTATGGCGTTTGCCTTTTTATTTTTTGCAGAGGCATTGCCGTGGATGATGGGGCTTAAGTGCTTATACAGCAGCATTGCGCCAACGGAGTTGATGCCGCATTTAATCAGGTTGAAGGGCAGAATCCCCAGGATTGCCAGTGTGAATACATTGGAAATCAGAGGGTTGACCTCGGTACACATGGCTACGAAATAGCTCATATCCTGTCCCATCAGTGCCATATAGAAGGGAATGATGATATACAGGTTGGTAAAGATGGCAACGATGCCTGTGAAAACAGAGCCGATTGCCATGCCGACGATTGCTGTTTTTTTGGTTTTCTTCTGATGATACATGATAACGGGAGGCAGTACATACGCACAGCTGAGCAGGAAGTTTTGCAGCTCCCCTGTAAATGCGGAGGAGGTACCCTCTGTTGCCAGCTTCAGCAGGATTTTCACCAGAATGATGCAGACTGCCTGCAAAGGCCCCATGGCAAAGCCGCCGATGATTTCTACCAGACCTGCCAGATCAAAATTCATGAAGGGGGGCAGGAAGGGAAGCGGGAAATCAATATGCAGCAGGATGCAGCAGATGGCACCCATCATGGCAATCATGGTTAAATCTCTGGTTTTGAATTTCGTTTTCATGTTTTATTCCTCCAATTTTTCCGATTGGATTCTTCTTAAGACTTGCGATTGACACTGCATTTTCGCAATAAAAAAGCCCTCGGAACACATTCCAAGGGGCATTGCACGCGCAAACGAATTTTCATGCGAGGTACGCATGAACAGCATCAAAGTTTCTTCTCTCATCCGGACTGTTACCGTCGGTTATGGAATTGCACCATATCAGCTTTCTGCTCGCAGACTATACTG